>PJUA01000053.1_pt1 | contig 138887 bp, 113 predicted proteins | sample 1512151 | NCBI WGS metagenome assembly PJUA01 (sample SAMN08177678, study PRJNA422409) | Soil metagenome, whole genome shotgun sequencing project. | isolation source: Soil enriched on filter paper: beechwood xylan treatment | place: USA: Madison | collected 2015-01-15 | reverse complement strand
TCGGCGACCTTGCGGTTGTTCACCAGGATGCGCACGGGCGGCAGCCCGACCTCGCGCAGCGTGCCCAGCGCCTCCGCCATGACGAGCGGCAGCTCGACCTCGAAGTGGTACGGCAGGTCCCCCGCGGCGACGACGTCGACGTCCGCCTGCACGAACTCGCGGAACCGGCCGTCCTGGGGACGCTCGCCCCGCCAGACCTTCTGGATCTGGTAGCGGCGGAACGGGAACGCGAGGTGGCCCGCGTTCTCGAGCACGTACCGCGCGAACGGCACCGTCAGGTCGAAGTGCAGACCGAGCCGGCCGCCCCGGTCCGGGCTGTCCGGGTCCTCCTGCAGCCGCGACAGGACATACACCTCCTTGGAGGTCTCCCCCTTGCGCAGCAGCTGGTCGAGCGGCTCCACGGCGCGCGTCTCGATGCCCGCGAACCCGTGCAGCTCGAACGTCCGGCGCAGCACGTCGAGCACGTGCTGCTCGACGATGCGCCCGTCGGGCAGCCACTCGGGGAATCCGGACAGAGGTGTGGGTCGCGCCATGGGCCCGCAGTCTTCCAGACGACGGCAGCCACGCCCGACCGCATTCCGCGCGTCAGCGGTCCGGTGCGGTCAGGTACGGGTTGGACCGGAGCTCGGAGGCGACGTCGCTCGTCGGGCCGTGGCCCGGGACGACCACGGTGCGCGGGTCCAGGCGGGACACGACCTCGCGCAGCGTCGTCGCCATCGCCGCGCCGTCGCCGCCCGGCAGGTCGGTCCGGCCGATCGTGCCCGCGAACAGCACGTCGCCCGTCAGCGCGACGGGACGGTCGTCGCCCGCGTCGAGCAGGTACAGCGTCGACCCCTCGGTGTGCCCGGGAGCGTGCCGCCCCACGACCGTCACCTCGCCGACCTGCCACGTCACGTCGGCGCTGCGGGCCGCGCCCTCGGCGCCGGGGGCGCCGAACGTCTCGACGCGCGTCGGACGCCGGTACGCGCCCACGTCGACCCCGGCCGCGGCCAGCGCCTGCGCGAGCGGACCCGACGGGTCGTGCGACGCCCCGCCCAGCGGGCCGAGCGTGCCGAACGGGTCGTGCAGGCGGTACTCGTCCGCGGCGTGCACCCGCACCGGGACGTCGAGCCCGTCGGCGACGGCCGCCGCGTCCCACGTGTGGTCGGCGTGCCCGTGGGTGAGGTGCACGGCGAGCGGCCGCAGCCCCCGCTCGCGCACCGCGTCGAGCACGGCGGCCGCCGTCCCGGCACCCGGGTCGACCACGACGCACGCGCCGTCGTCGGCCACCACGACCGTGCACCGGGCGGCGAACACGGGGGCCTCGAGCGTCAGGAGCTGCATCCCTGCACGGTAGCCGCGGTCGTCACCAGGAGGTCAGCGCGTGGTCGATGGCTCGACAGGCGCGCGGGCTGCCTAGACTGTCCGGGGTCCCTTCGTGCGGTGCGGCAGGTCGAGAGCCTGCCCCACCTCACCGACGACGCGAGGAGAGTGCGTGTCCAGCAAGCGCGAGCGTGAGCGTGAGTACGAGCGCCGCCGGTACGAGGAGTGGCAGCAGCGCCAGGTCCGGTCCCGCGCACGCCACCACCGTCAGCGGATCATCGCCGGCACCGTCGTCGGAGCGCTCGTCCTGGTCATCGGCATCGCGGCCGCCGTCGTGCTCACCTCCGACGACACCCCGCCGGCCGCCGAGCCCACCACGCCCGTGGACACCGCCGCGCCCGACGCGGCCGCCCGCACCGGCAACGGGGGCGTCGTCCCCGACCCCGCCGCCGCGGAGGACCGCACCTGGACCGGCACCATCCAGCTCGCGCAGGGACCCGTCGAGGTCGAGCTCGACGGCGCCGCCGCGCCCCAGGCCGTCGCGAACTTCGTGACCCTCGCCCGCGAGGGGTACTTCGACGGCACCGGCTGCCACCGCCTCGTCACGTCGGGCATCTACGTGCTGCAGTGCGGCGACCCGACGGCCACCGGCCAGGGCGGCCCCGGCTACTCGTGGGGCCCCGTCGAGAACGCCCCCGCGGACGACGTGTACCCCGCGGGCACCATCGCCATGGCGCGCGTCGGCAACGACGCCAGCTCCATGGGCAGCCAGTTCTTCCTCGTGTACGAGGATTCGCAGATCCCGTCGGACTCGGCGGGTGGCTACACCGTGTTCGGCCGCATCACGTCCGGGTTGGACGTCGTGCAGGCCATCGCTGACGCGGGCACCGTGGACGGTACGCAGACCCCGGTGGACGACGTCATCATCGAGGGAGTGGAGACCCAGTGACCGAGACCCCCGCTTCGCCGTCCACGCCGGACGAGCCCGCGACCACTCCCCCGCCCGAGGCCGCCGCCGACGCACCCGAGACGACACCGGTCGTCGAGGACGCCCCGAGCACCCCCGACGACACCGCTGACGTCTCCACCGACGGCGACGCCGCCGCACCCGCCGGTGGGGTCGACGACGAGCCCGTCGCCGAGGAGGCCGTCGTCGAGGAGGCGTCCGAGGCCGTCGCGAACGAACCTGCCGCGGCCGACGTCAGCGACGACGCGCCGGGCGAGCTGGCCGAGGAGCCCGCCGAGGCGGCGACGGTCGAGCCCGACGCGGACGTCGCCGACGAGAGCGCGGACGCCGATGAGCCCGCTGCGGCCACCGCGTCCGCACCGCGCCCGAGCCCCGCCTCGGTCCGTCCCGCGCCCCGGCCCCGACCCGTGCCGCACCCGCCGGCACACCCGGTCGCCGCCTCGCCGACGACCCCCGCGCCGGTCGCCGCCCCGGACGACAGCGCCGAGGCCGTGCACGCCGCGACGTTCGGCTCGGTCGACGACGAGGGCACGGTCACCGTCCGCGAGGCCGCGGGCGAGCGCGTCGTCGGGCAGTTCCCGGGCGCGACGAGCGAGGAGGCGCTGGCGCTGTACGTCCGCCGGTTCCTCGACCTGCAGGCCAAGGTGACGCTCTTCGAGGCGCGCCTGTCGGCGACGGACCTGTCCGTCAAGGAGATCGACCAGACGCTGACGCGCCTGACCGACGAGCTGCGCGAGCCCGCGGCCGTCGGCGACCTCGACGCGCTGCGCGCGCGGCTCGAGGACCTGCGCGGGGTGGCCGCCGAGCGGCGCGCCGCGGCAGAGGCCGAGCGTGCGGCCGCCCGCGAGGCGGCGCTCGTGTCGCGCACGGCGATCGTCGAGCAGGCCGAGAAGATCGCGGCGACCGACCCGTCCCGGATCCAGTGGCGTCCCGCCGGCGAGCAGCTGCGCACGCTCCTCGAGCAGTGGAAGGACGCGCAGCGCTCCGGTCCGCGCCTGGACCGCCCCACCGAGGAGTCGCTCTGGAAGCGGTTCAGCCACGCCCGGACCACGTTCGACCGTGAGCGCCGGCACTTCTTCGCCGAGCTGGAGTCCCGCAACGCCGGGGCGAAGGCCACCAAGGAGGCGCTCGTCGCCGAGGCGGAGAAGCTCCAGTCGAGCACCGAGTGGGGGCCGACCGCGGGCGCGTTCCGCGACCTCATGGCGCGCTGGAAGGCAGCAGGACGCGCGAGCCGTGCCGACGACGACGCCCTGTGGGCCCGGTTCCGCGCGGCGCAGGACACGTTCTTCGCGGCCCGTGACGCACAGGCCGCGGCGACCGACACGGAGTTCCGCGCGAACCTCGAGGTCAAGGAGGCGCTGCTCGTCGAGGCGGAGGCGATCCTCCCGATCCGTGACCTCGCCGCGGCGAAGTCGGCGATCCGGTCGGTCCAGGACCGCTGGGAGGCCGCGGGCAAGGTGCCGCGCAACGACATCCAGCGCGTCGAGGGCCGCCTGCGGGCCGTCGAGTCGGCCATCCGCGACGCCGAGCAGGCGCAGTGGCGTCGCACCAACCCGGAGACGCGCGCCCGCGCCGAGGGTGCCGCGGCGCAGCTCGAGCAGGCGATCGCGGGGCTCGAGGCGGACCTCGACCGCGCGAAGGCCGCGGGCGACGCCCGCCGGATCGCGGACGCGCAGGCCGCGCTCGACGCCCGCCGGGCGTGGCTGGAGCAGGTGCAGCGCGCCGCCGAGGACGCCCGGGGCTGACGCACCCGGTCTCAGGACCACCCGACGCCCACCCGTCCCGTTGCGGACGGGTGGGCGTCGTCGTCCACAGGTCCGTGCGGTGCCACCCACGAAGGCCCGGTCGGGGCCAGTCTGGGCACCGTGACCTCCGTCCTCGACGCCTACCTTCCCCGCCGGCCCGCGGTCCCGCTGATCGTCCGGCGCCGCGACGTCGGCACGGCCGCCTGGTTCGCGCTGCTGCGCGACGGCGTCCTGCGCCCGCTGTGGACCGACGTCGCGGTGGCCGCCGACCTCGACGTCTCCCCCGCGCTGCGCAGCGCCGCGCTCGCGGACGAGGTGCCTCCGGAGGCGGTCGTCGGACGGCGCAGCGCCGCCTGGGTGCACGCGGGCGGCCCTCCGCCGGACAAGGTCGACGTCCTCGTGCGGCCGGGACGCCGCGCGGTGTCCACCGACCGCCGGTCGGCCGCCGAGCAGGCGCTCGTGGCGGACGACGTCGAGGTCGTCGGCCCGCTGCGCGTGACCACGGTCTGCCGCACGGGCACCGACGTCGCCCGCTTCGTGCCCGGCGCGGATGCCTCGCGGATCCTCGTCGAGCTCCTGGGCGCCGGGTTCGACCCGCACGCGGCGCTGCGGCGGCTCGACCGCCTGCCGGGCGGGCGGGGCGTGCGCCGGGCGCGAGCGGTCCTGGAGGGGCTCGACCCAGCGATCGCGCGCGACCCGGCGATCGAGCGCGATCCTGCGACGGGGCGCGACCCAGCGACGTCGCGCGATCACGCCACCCGCAGCGCCTCGCTCACGCGCGGATGACGGGCTCCTCGGCAGCCTTGGCACCGGTGATGCGGTAGACGTCGAACACGCCCTCGACCTTGCGGACCGCCGCCAGCACCGACGCGAGGTGCGACGGCTCGGCCATCTCGAACACGAACCGCGAGAGGGCAACCCGGTCGCGCGACGTCGAGACGGACGCCGAGAGGATGTTGACGTGGTGGTCGGACAGCACCCGCGTCACGTCCGACAGCAGGCGGCTGCGGTCCAGCGCCTCCACCTGGATCTGCACGAGGAACATCGACGAGCTCGAGTGGGTCCACTTCACGTCGACCATGCGCTCGGGCTGCGACCGCAGCGCGTCGACGTTCAGGCAGTCGCTGCGGTGCACGCTGACGCCCGCACCGCGCGTGACGAACCCGACGATGTCGTCACCGGGGACGGGCGTGCAGCACTTCGCGAGCTTGACCCAGACGTCGTCGACGCCCTTGACGACGACGCCCGGGTCGCCGGTCCGCACGCGACGCGCGGTCGGGCCGGGGCGGGCGGCCTCGGCGAGGTCCTCCTCGGCCGCGGGCTCGCCGCCGAGCGAGTGGACGAGCCGCTGGACGACGGTCGCGGCGGAGACCTGCCCCTCGCCGATCGCCGCGTACAGCGCCGAGACGTCCTGGTAGCGCATCTCGTTGGCGAGCGCGACGAGCGACTCGTGCGACAGCAGACGCTGGATCGGCAGGTTCTGCTTGCGCATCGCCTTCGCGATCGCGTCCTTGCCGTGCTCGATCGCCTCCTCGCGGCGCTCCTTGGAGAACCACTGGCGGATCTTGTTGCGGGCGCGCGGGCTCTTGACGAACCCGAGCCAGTCGCGCGACGGGCCCGCCGTCTCCGACTTCGACGTGAAGACGTCGACCACGTCGCCGTTCTCGAGCGCCGAGTCGAGCGGCACCAGCCGACCGTTGACGCGCGCACCCATGGTCCGGTGGCCGACCTCGGTGTGCACCGCGTACGCGAAGTCGACGGGCGTCGACCCGGACGGCAGTCCGATGACGTCGCCCTTGGGCGTGAAGACGTAGACCTCGGACCCGGCGATCTCGAACCGCAGCGAGTCGAGGAACTCCGACGGGTCGGCCGTCTCCTTCTGCCAGTCGACGAGCTGGCGCAGCCACACCATGTCGTTGCCGGCGGGGTCGGTGCCCTGGGAGCCCGCGGCGTTCTTCGCGATCTCCTTGTACTTCCAGTGCGCCGCGACGCCGTACTCCGCGCGCCGGTGCATGTCGTGCGTCCGGATCTGGATCTCGACGGGCTTGCCGCCCGGGCCGATCACGGTCGTGTGCAGCGACTGGTAGAGGTTGAACTTGGGCATCGCGATGTAGTCCTTGAACCGGCCGGGGACCGGGTTCCACCGCGCGTGCAGGGCGCCGAGCGCCGCGTAGCAGTCGCGCACCGTGTCGACCAGGACGCGCACGCCCACCAGGTCGTAGATGTCGGCGAAGTCGCGGCCGCGCACGATCATCTTCTGGTAGATCGAGTAGTAGTGCTTCGGACGGCCCGTGACGGTCGCCTTGATCTTCGCGGTGCGCAGGTCCGCGCCGACCTGCTCCCGCACGACCGCGAGGTACTCCTCGCGTGCCGGGGCACGCTCGGCGACCAGGTGCACGATCTCGTCGTAGAGCTTGGGGTACAGCGTCGCGAACGACAGGTCCTCGAGCTCCCACTTGATCGTGTTCATGCCGAGGCGGTGCGCGAGCGGCGCGTAGATCTCGAGGGTCTCGCGAGCCTTCTTCTCCGCTGACGCCGACGCGACGAACTTCCAGGTCCGGGCGTTGTGCAGGCGGTCAGCGAGCTTGATGACGAGGACGCGGATGTCGCGGGACATCGCGACGACCATCTTGCGCACGGTCTCGGCCTGCGCGGCGTCGCCGTACGTCACCTTGTCGAGCTTGGTGACGCCGTCGACGAGCATCGCGACCTCGGGCCCGAACTCGCGCCGCAGCTGGTCGAGCGAGTACTCGGTGTCCTCGACGGTGTCGTGCAGCAGCGCGGCCGCGAGCGTCGACGGCGTCATGCCGAGCTCGGCGAGGATCGTCGCGACCGCGACGGGGTGCGTGATGTACGGGTCGCCGCTCTTGCGCAGCTGCCCGCGGTGCGCCTTCTCGGCGACGACGTACGCCTGCTCGACGACCGCGAGGTCGGCCTTCGGGTGGTTGGTCCGCGCCGCCTGGAGGACGGGCTCGAGGGCCGGGAACGCGGGACCGGACCGCTGGCCGAACCGGACGAGCCGGGACCGGACGCGGCTCGACGCCGACGCGTTGGCGTCGGTGCCGGTGTCCTGGGCGGACGCCTCGGGTGCGCGCACGTCGTCGCTCATCGCGCCCCTCCCGCCGCCGCAGTCGTCGTCCCCTGACGCCGGGACGTCGCGGCGCTCACCGGCGGGACGTCCGACCCGCGGGGACCGGATCGCAGCAGTCTACGTCGGCACCGGTGCTCGGACCGACAGGGGGCGGACGCCGACGACCGTCGGCGCCCCGCCCTCGCTGACCTGCGGGGCAGGGTCAGGGCACCCGCACGAGCACGTCGACCGGCAGCCCGCCGAGCCGCGCGCGGCCGTCGAGACCCTCGAGCTCGACGAGGAAGGACAGGCCCACGACCTCGGCACCGCACCGCTCGAGCAGCGCGACGGTGGCCGCTGCGGTCCCGCCCGTCGCGAGCACGTCGTCGATGACCAGGACGCGGGCGCCCTCCGTCACCGTGAACGGGTGGATCTCGACGGACGCGTGCCCGTACTCGAGCTCGTAGTGCTCGACGGCGGTGGGGCCGGGCAGCTTCCCGGCCTTGCGCACCGGGAGCAGGCCCGCACCGAGGGCCACCGAGACGGGGGCGGCGAGCAGGAACCCACGCGCCTCCATGCCCGCGACGAGGTCGACGCCCTCGGGTGCGGCCGCCGCCATGGCCTCGACGACGCCGGCGAACGCCGGTCCGTCGGCCAGGAGCGGCGTGATGTCGCGGAACAGCACGCCCGGCTGCGGGTAGTCGGGCACGAGCCGCACGAGCTCGTCGATGCGCGCCAGGACGTCGGCGCGCCGCGTGGGAGCGCCCGAGGGCACTCCCACGGCGGCGCCGCCGGCGGCGGAGAGGCCCGTCATCGGCGTCGCTTCGGCTGGGCCGCGACGCCCTGGTGCGACCCGGGGCGCAGCTGGCCGGTCGCGTGGACCGTCCCGACGAGCGCGGGGACGCCCTCACCGGCACCGGCCGCGGCACGCGCGGCGAGCACCTTCGCGGTGTGGTCGCGCAGCGCGGGCTCCCGCTCGCGCAGCCACACCTCGACCGGCGTCGCGAGGAAGATCGACGAGAACGTGCCGACCAGCATGCCGACGAACAGCGCGAGCGCGATGTCGCGCAGCGTCCCGGCGCCGAGCACGAACGCCCCGACGAAGAGGATCGACGCGACGGGCAGCAGGGCCACGACGGACGTGTTGATCGACCGGACCAGCGTCTGGTTGACGGCGAGGTTCGCCCGTTCGGCGTAGGTGAACCGCGACTGGTCGAGCGTGTCGGCCGTGTTCTCCCGGACCTTGTCGAACACCACGACGGTGTCGTAGATCGAGTACCCGAGGATCGTCAGGAAGCCGATCACCGTCGCGGGCGTGACCTCCCAGCCGATCCCGGCGTAGACGCCCGCCGTGATGATGAGGTCGTGGAACAGCGCGACGAGCGCGGCGATCGCCATCCGCCAGTTGCGGAAGTAGATCGTCATGACGATCGTCACGAACAGCAGGAAGACGAGGATGCCGGTGATCGCCTTGCGCGAGATGTCGGCGCCCCACGACGGGCCGATGAACGACGTCGTGACCTGCTCCTCGGGCACCTCGAACGCGTCGGCGAGGGCGCCCTGCATCTCCTCGACCTCGTCGTTCGTCAGCTCCGCGGTCTGGATCCGCAGGCTGTCCGACCCGACGGTCGTCACCTTGGGCGACTCCTCGGGGGCGTGCTCCAGGACGGTGTCGATCGCGAGCTGCTGGTCGAGGTCGGACACGCCGGAGACGACGAACTGCGAGCCGCCCCGGAACTCGATGCCCGGGTTGAGGCCGGGCTTGACGAGCAGCACCGCGGAGATCGCGACGAGGATCGCGGAGATCGTGAACCAGAGGCGACGGCGTCCGACGATGTCGTACGACCGACGGCCCGTGTAGAGGTCGTTGCCCCACTGGGCGAATCCGACGGCCATCAGTGCTCGTTCCCCTCGGTGCGCCCGGTGCCGGGCTCGGACGACGCCGACGTGTCCGCTGCCGGACCTGACGGCTCGGGCGGCGGTGCGTCGGCCTCGCGGGCGGCGCGCGCGGCGGCGCGGCGCTCGGCGATCGTCGGGCCGGACGCGGCGGGGGCGCTCGACCCCGTGCCGCTGCCGACACCCACGGGGACACGCTCGGCGTCCGCCTTCGTCGACTTCTCCGTGGTGCTGGGGGTGACGACGCGCCCACGGCCCGCGTACCGAGGCACGTCCACGCCGAGGCGGCGCGGGTCGAGCCCGGACAGCGGGTGACCGCCGCCGAAGAACTTGGTGCGGGCGATGATCGACATCATCGGGTGCGTGAAGAGGAACACGACGACGACGTCGATGAGGGTCGTCAGGCCGAGCGTGAAGGCGAAGCCCCGGACGCCGCCGACGGCGAGCACGTAGAGCACGACGGCCGCGATGAAGTTCACGGCGTCGGACGCCAGGATCGTGCGACGTGCCCGCTCCCAGCCGCGCTCCACGGCCTGCTGCAGGGTGCGACCCTCGCGCAGCTCGTCGCGGATGCGCTCGAAGTACACGATGAACGAGTCCGCGGTGATGCCGATGGCGACGATGAGGCCGGCGACACCGGGCAGTGACAGCCGGTACCCCTGCGTCCACGACAGCAGCGTGATGACGCCGTACGTGATGACCGCGGCGACGACGAGCGAGGCAACCGTGAGCAGGCCGAGCGCCCGGTACTGGAACATCGAGTAGATGACGACCAGCACCAGGCCGATGAGGCCCGCGATGAGGCCCTTCTCGAGCTGCTCGGAGCCGAGCGTCGCGGAGATCTGCTCCTCGCTCTGCACCGTGAACGACAGGGGCAGCGAGCCGAAGTTCAGCTGGTTGGCGAGCGTGATCGACGACTCCTGCGTGAAGTCGCCCGAGATCTCCGCCTTGCCGTTGGAGATGATCGTGCCGGGGTCGAGACCAGGCGCCGAGATGACGAGGCCGTCGAGGACGACCGCGAAGCGGTTCTGGGGCTCCGACAGGCCCTGCAGGCGCGTGGTGACCGCGGTGAACTGGTCGGTGCCCTTCGAGGTGAACTCGAGGTTGACGACCCGCTCGCCCGTGAAGGCGCCCGAGGACGTCTGGCGCAGGCCGGCGTTCGCGCTGGAGATCTCCTGGCCCTCGATCTCGACCGGTCCGAGGATGTACTTCGTCGTGCCCTCGGGGTCGCACGTGACGAACGCCTTCTCGGGGTCGCCGGGCGCACCGCCCGTCTGGTTCGCAGGGTCGGTGCAGTCGAGGGCGTCGAACTCCGCCTGGACCGCGGGGGTGATGTAGTACGCCGCGTCGCTGGGGCTGTCCGGCGCCGCCTTCGCGGGCGTGTCGGACGCGGGCGCCGACGCACTGGGCGTCGGCTCCGGCGCCGCGGCGGCGTCGGCCGGCGCCTCCTCCGTGGCGGCGTCGTCGGCTGCGGCACCGTCCGTCGCGGTCTCGTCCACGCCCTCGGTGGCCTGGGCCGTCGCGGTGGGCTCGGGAGCCGCCGCGCCGTCGCCGACAGGGGTCGGCGCCCCGGCCACCAGGACGGGGCGGAACTCCATCTGCGCCGACGTCCGGACCAGCTCGAGCGTCTCCTCGCTCGGCGTGCCCGGGAGCGCGACCACGATGTTGTTGCTGCCCTGGCTGGTGATCTCGGCCTCGGCGACACCCGAGGAGTCGACCCGCTGCCGGATGACCTGGATCGCCTGGGAGATGGTCTCCGAGGTGATGTCACCCGTGTCCTCGGCGACCGGCCGCAGGATGATCTGCGTGCCGCCCTCGAGGTCGAGCGCCAGGTTCGGCGTCCACGTCGCGGTGGAGTTCTGGGTGCCGGCGAAGATCGTGCCGAACAGCGCCACGATCAGCAGCCCGAGCCACAGGAGCGTGCGGGCCGGCCGGTGACGGCGGGTTGGAGGGGCCAACGGAGTCTTCTCTCGTGCGCGCACCGGTCACCCAGGTGACCGGTGGGGTCCAGGCCCGGGCGTCGTCACCCGGGCCGTGCGGTTACTTGGTGTCCGGCTCGTCGTCCTTCTTGCGCAGGACGGGCGGGAGCGAGGACAGGTCGTCCGGGACGTCGATGACCTCGTCGTTCGCCCGGGCGATGCGGTCGGCATCGGTCGTGGCGTCGTCGGGGGTGTCGTCGTCGTCCTCGTCGGCGGGGGTCTCCTCCACCGGCGGGTCGATGCGCTTGGCGATCGCGGCGCGGATCCAGCGCGTCTGCGAGCCGGGCGTGGACTCGACCGTGATGACGTCGCCGTCGACCTCGACCACGGTGCCGAACAGGCCGGAGCCGGTCATGATCTCGTCGCCGGGGGCCAGGTTGTTCCGGAACTCCTGGGCCGCCTTCTGCTGCTTGCGGGTGCGGCTCGACATGAGCCAGAACGCGCCGAAGGCGAGGGCGAGGATGACGAGAAAGGTGGGGTCCACGACTGGTACGGCTCCGATCGAGTGATGTGTCCGCCGCAGTCTAGGCGCAGCGGCTCGCCGCTCCAACGTCCGGAGGCCGGGAGGGGTTCCCGGATCGGGCGACGGGCGTGCCGGCACCGGCCGGCCGGTCGGCGACGACCGGACGCCACCCGGGTCGCCCTGACCTCGTCCGCAGCCGGGCGCCTAGCCGAACAGGGTCCCTGGGCCCGCGGCCGGGGTCAGACCGAGGTGCTCCCACGCCCCGGGCAGCGCGACACGTCCCCGGGGTGTGCGGCCGATCAGCCCCTCGCGGACGAGGAAGGGCTCGGCGACCGTCTCGACCGTCTCGGGCTCCTCGCCGACGGCGACCGCGAGCGTCGTGAGCCCGACCGGTCCTCCCCCGAACCGCGTGCACAGCGCCGCGAGGACGGCCCGGTCCAGCCGGTCGAGCCCGAGCTCGTCGACCTCGTAGACCTCGAGGGCCGACCGCGCGGCGGCGAGGCTCAGCGTGCCGTCGCCCCGCACCTCCGCCCAGTCGCGCACCCGGCGCAGCAGGCGGTTCGCGATGCGGGGCGTGCCCCGCGACCGCGACGCGATCTCGGCGGCTGCGGCGGCGTCGAGCGGAGCACCGAGCAGCCCGGCGGAGCGCAGCAGCACGCGCTCGAGCTCGTGGGTCTCGTAGAAGTCGAGGTGGCCGGTGAAGCCGAACCGGTCGCGCAGCGGCGCGGGCAGGAGTCCCGCGCGGGTCGTCGCGCCGACCACGGTGAACGGCGGCAGGGCGAGCGGGATCGCGCTCGCACCCGCGCCCTTGCCCACGACGACGTCGACGCGGAAGTCCTCCATCGCGACGTAGAGCAGCTCCTCGGCGGGCCGGGCGAGCCGGTGGATCTCGTCGAGGAACAGCACCTCGCCCTCCTCGAGCGAGGACAGCACGGCGGCCAGGTCGCCCGCGTGCTGGATCGCCGGGCCGCTCGTCACGCGCAGCGACGTGCCGAGCTCGGCGGCGATGATCATCGCGAGGGTCGTCTTGCCGAGGCCGGGCGGGCCCGACAGCAGCACGTGGTCCGGTGCGCGGCCACGCCGGCGTGCGGCCTGCAGCACCAGCGAGAGCTGGTCGCGCACGACCCGCTGCCCCACGAACTCGTCGAGCGAGCGGGGTCGCAGCGCGGCCTCGGCGGCACGCTCGAGGTCGTCGGCGCCGCTGTGCACGAGCGACTCGGCGGGCAGCCGCTCGGTCGTGAGCTCGTCGTCGGGCGCGTCAGCCATGCCCACCGCCGAGCGTGCGCAGGGCCGCGCGCAGCACCCCGGCGACCTCGTCGGCGGCGACCGGGCCGGGCGTGTCCTCCAGGACGGACGCGACGGCGTCGCCCGCGGACTTGGCCGTCCAGCCGAGCCCGACGAGGGCCTCGACGACCTGATCCCGACGGTCGTCGACGGCTGCGGCGGCCACCGGGGACGCTCCCGACGTCGGCGCGGGCGCGCCCAGCCGGTCGCCGAGCTCCAGGACGATCCGCTGCGCACCCTTGCGCCCGATCCCGGGCACGCGCATGAGCGCCGCGAGGTCCTCCCCCCCGACCGCCCGGCGCAGGCCGTCGGGCGTGTGCACCGCGAGCATCGCCAGGGCCAGGCGCGGGCCGACGCCCGACACGGTCTGCACGACCTCGAAGACCTCGCGCTCGTCGGCGTCCGCGAACCCGAACAGCGTCAGGGAGTCCTCGCGCACGACGAGCGACGTCGCGAGCAGGGCCTCCGACCCGACCCGCAGCCCGGCGAGCGTCGCGGGCGTCGCCTGCACGAGCATGCCGACGCCGCCGACCTCGACCACGGCGGCGTCGAGGCGCACCGCCTGGACCGTCCCCCGCACCGACGCGATCACCGTCGACCCTCTTCCGTCGTCCCGTCCGTCACGCGGCTACTCTCGCACACCGAGCCGAACACCTGTACGACGGACACGCGCGTCAGCCGCGGCGGCGGGCCGCCTGCTCGGCCGCGGCCCACGCGCTCTGCGCGGCGGTCATCGAGCCGGGTGCGCGCTGCGGCGCGCCGAGGGCGCCGGCGGGCCGCCACAGGTGGCAGATCGCGAGCGCGAGCGCGTCCGCGGCGTCGGCGGGCCGGGGCAGCTCGTCGAGGTCGAGGATGCGCGCGACCATCGTCTGGACCTGGGCCTTCTCCGCCCGGCCGTACCCGGTGACCGCGGCCTTGACCTCGCTCGGCGTGTGCAGCGCGACCGGGATGCGGCGGCGGGCCGCCGCGACCATCGCGAGCCCTGCGACCTGCGCGGTCCCCATGACGGTCCGGACGTTGTGCTGGGCGAACACCCGCTCGACCGCCACGGCGTCGGGAGCGTGCTCCTCGAGCCACTCCTCGATGACGCGCTCGATCGTCAGCAGGCGCTGGTCGACCTCACCGTCGACCGGGGACCGGGCCACCCCGACCGCCACGAGCCGCGAACGGCGGCCGGGCAGGCCGTCGACCACGCCGAGACCGCACCGGGTCAGGCCGGGGTCGACTCCGAGGACGCGCACGCTCGTATGGTCGCAGCCGCCCGGGTCGATCCCCGGGAGGCCGCGCGCCTGTCGTCAGTCGTCCTCGAGCTCCGCCATGACCTCGTCGGACGCGTCGAAGTTCGCGAAGACGTTCTGCACGTCGTCCGAGTCCTCGAGCGCGTCGATGAGGCGCAGGATCTTGCGGGCGCCGTCGGCGTCGACCTCGATCTGCGTCGACGGCCAGAAGACGACGTCGGCCGAGTCGTACTCGATGCCGGCGTCCTGCAGCGACGTGCGGACCGGCACCAGGTCGGTCGCCTCGCTCAGCACCTCGAACGACTCGCCGAGGTCGTTGACCTCCTCGCCGCCCGCCTCGAGCACGGCCTCCATGACGGCGTCCTCGTCGGTGCCCTCCTTGGGGACGATGACGACGCCCTTGCGGCTGAAGATGTAGGACACCGAGCCGGGGTCGGCCATCTGCCCGCCGTTGCGGGTGAACGCGACGCGCACGTCGGACGCCGCACGGTTGCGGTTGTCCGTGAGGCACTCGACCAGGACCGCGACGCCGCCGGGGCCGTAGCCCTCGTACATGATCGTCTGGTAGTCGGCGCCGCCGGCCTCCTGACCGGAGCCGCGCTTGAGCGCGCGGTCGATGTTGTCGTTCGGGACCGACGACTTCTTCGCCTTCTGGATGGCGTCGAACAGCGTCGGGTTGCCCGCGGGGTCACCACCGCCCGTGCGGGCGGCCACCTCGATGTTCTTGACCAGCTTCGCGAAGAGCTTGCCGCGCTTCGCGTCGACGACGGCCTTCTTGTGCTTGGTGGTGGCCCACTTGGAATGACCCGACATCGGCTCTGCCTACCCCTGGCTCTCGCGGACGATCTCGACGAACAGACGGTGCACCCGGGTGTCCCCCGTGACCTCCGGATGGAAGGACGTCACGAGCAGCGGACCCTGGCGGACCGCGACGATCCTACCGGCGGCCGGACCCGACTCGACGCGTCCGACGACGCTCGCGGCCGGGCCGACCTCCTCGACCCACGGCGCGCGGATGAACACGGCGTGCAGCGGGCCGTCCTCGACCCCCTCGATCGACAGGTCGGTCTCGAACGAATCGACCTGACGGCCGAACGCGTTGCGGCGCACGGTGACGTCGACGCCGCCGAGCGTGCGCTGCCCCTCGATCCCGCCGAGCACCCGGTCGGCGAGCAGGATCATGCCCGCGCACGACCCGTACGCCGGCATGCCGTCGCGCAGCCGCCGCTGCACGGGCTCGAACAGGTCGAACGCGCGCAGCAGCTTGTCGATCGTCGTCGACTCCCCGCCGGGGATGACGAGCGCGTCGACGGCGTCGAGCTCGGCGACGCGGCGCACGGGCACGGCCGTCGCCCCCTCGGTCGACAGGGCGTGCACGTGCTCGCGCACGTCTCCTTGCAGGGCGAGGACTCCGACGGTCACGGTCACGGTCGGCGATCCTAGTTCGCCTCGACGAGCCGTCCCGTGCGCGCCCGGTCCCCGGTCGTCTGGCCGGGCTCGCCGGCGGTGACGGCCTGGCCGGGCTCGCCGGCGGTGACGGCGTCGACGAGCCGCGCGAGGCCCGCGCGCAGGACGTCGGGCGCGGCGGCGAGGCTGACGCGGACCTGTCCGTGGGCGGCCGTGCCGAACGTCGAGCCCGGCGCGACGGCCACCTGCCGCTCGGCGAGCAGGCGCAGCGCGAACGCGTCGGTGTCGTCCTGGCCGACGTCGACCATGAGGTAGAACGCCCCCTCGGGCCGGACGTAGCCGAGGCCCGCGGCGTCGAGCAGCGCGACGGCCTCGTCGCGGCGCGCACGGTACGACGCCACCGCGGCGGCGACGTGGTCCTGCGGCCCGGTCAGCGCGGCGAGCGCGGCGTGCTGACCGACGGCCGACGGGCACGCGATCGTCGCCTCCGCGAGGTGCCCGAGCGTCTCGACGAGCTCGTGGCGGGGCGTTGCGAGGTACCCGATGCGCCAGCCGGTCATCGCGTACGTCTTCGACAGGCTGTGCTGCACGACGACCCGGCCGTCGGTGTCGAACGCAGCGGGGCTGACGTGGGGGGCGCCGAACGTCACGGCCTCGTAGCACTCGTCGGACAGGACCCACAGGTCGTGGCGACGCGCGACGTCGACGAGGCCCGCGACGACGTCGGCCGGGTAGACCGCGCCCGTGGGGTTGTTCGGGGAGCACACGACGATCGCGCGCGTGCGCGGCCCGATCGACGCCTCGACCTCGGCGACGTCCGGCACGTAACCGGCCTCCGCCGCGGTGCGGTAGGTGCGCACGACAGCCCCCACGGACACGGCGGCCATCGCCCAGTTCGGGAACATCGGGTCGGGCAGCAGGATCTCGTCGCCGGGCCCGAGCAGCGCGGCCATCGTCATGGTGAGGCCGTGCATCGCGCCGTGCGTGACGACGACGTCGTCGGGGGCCGTCGCGCGGCCGGACACGCGGGCGACGCGCTCGGCGGCGACGGCGCGCAGGTCCGCGAGGCCGGTGCTCGCGGTGTATCCGGCGAGGCCGTCGTGGGCGGCGCGGGCGGCGGCGTCGACGACGTGCGCCGCGGGGGCCGTGTCGGGCTCACCGATCTCGAGGTGCAGCGCAGCCGGGTCGCGGTGCGCGAGCTCCATGAGCAGTCGGATGCCGCTGCGAGGGATGTGCAGCGCCGGGGAGGTCGGGGCGAGGGTGGGCATCCCCCGACGGTACACACCGACGTTACTCATCAGTACGGCCGGGTCGGTGCCGCGGCTCGGTCCAGCGCCCGGTCGGCGGTGTGCCGTCGACCGTCAGGCCTCGCGGGCCAGACCGAGGTGCCGCACCGTGCCGTCCCAGCCCGACGCCAGGTCGCGCACGAGTGCGGCCAGGCCCACCGGGAAGACCTCGATGTCGACGACCGCGAGCTCGTCGAGCGGCCACCAGCGCAGCTCGTCAAGCACCCCGGCCTCGAGCTCGGTCCAGCCGTCCCGGCTCAGCTCGCCGACCTGCGACGAGTGCACGCGCGCGAGGAACAGCTCCTCGTCCTGGCGGCAGTGCTGCGCGAAGAAGTCGAAGATCGCGGACCGCGTGAGCACGGGCCCCTCGAGGGCTGCAGGGTCCAGGACGATGCCCGTCTCCTCGCGGACCTCGCGCAGGGCCGCCGCGGCGGCGTCCTCACCGTCGTCGATGCCACCGCCGACGGTGAACCACCAGCTCCGCTCGGGCTGGTCGACGTCGTGCCCGCGCATCAGCAGCACACGGTCGTGCTCGTCGAGCAGGATCACGCGGGCCGCACGGCGGAACAGCAGCCCGTCCGGGCCCGGCCGCCACTCGGGCCCGAGCCCGTGCACCGGTCCCCCGCCGTCCGCGTGCCCGCGGGCCGGCAGGTCGGTCGCCGGCAGGCCGAGGGCCGCGGACGACTCGACGTCGCCCGCGGCCCCGGGACCGCTGTGCTCCTGGGTCACCAGCCCCGCTCGGCGAGGCGGTGCGGCACCGGCACGTCGTCGACGTTGATGCCGACCATGGCCTCGCCCAGGCCGCGCGAGACCTTGGCGATGACGTCCGGGTCGTCGTAGAACGTCGTGGCCTTGACGATCGCGGCCGCGCGCTCCGCGGGGTTGCCCGACTTGAAGATGCCGGAGCCGACGAACACGCCCTCGGCACCGAGCTGCATCATCATCGCGGCGTCGGCCGGGGTCGCGATGCCGCCGGCGGTGAACAGCACGACGGGCAGCTTGCCCGCGGTCGCGACCTCCTTGACGAGGTCGTACGGCGCCTGCAGCTCCTTGGCGGCCAGGTACAGCTCGTCCTCGGGCAGCGAGGTGAGGCGGCGGATCTCGTCGCGCAGCGTGCGCATGTGCGTCGTCGCGTTCGAGACGTCGCCCGTGCCGGCCTCGCCCTTCGAGCGGATCATCGCGGCGCCCTCGGTGATGCGGCGCAGCGCCTCGCCCAGGTTGGTCGCACCGCAGACGAACGGCACGGTGAACGCCCACTTGTCGATGTGGTGCGCGAAGTCGGCGGGCGTGAGCACCTCGGACTCGTCGACGTAGTCGACGCCGAGCGACTGCAGCACCTGCGCCTCGACGAAGTGGCCGATGCGCGCCTTCGCCATGACGGGGATGGAGACGGTCGAGATGATGCCGTCGATGAGGTCGGGGTCGCTCATGCGGGCCACGCCACCCTGGGCGCGGATGTCCGCGGGCACGCGCTCGAGCGCCATGACGGCGACGGCGCCCGCGTCCTCGGCGATCTTCGCCTGCTCGGGCGTGACGACGTCCATGATGACGCCGCCCTTGAGCATCTCCGCCATGCCGCGCTTGACGCGGGCCGTCCCGACGGCGCCGGCGGCCGGCTCGTGCGTCGTGGTGGTCGGCTGGCTGTTCTCGCTGGTCACGTCGAGCCTCACAGATGTGGTGCGGGTGTGGAGGTGGGCGAGGCGCCCGTCCGGTCATCGTAGTCCGTCGGGCACGGCGTCCCGGCGCCCGTCTCAGCCCGTCTCAGGGCTGGGCCAGGGCTGGGCCGGGACGGGTGAGGACGCGGGTCAGGCGCGGCCGGGGCCGTCGCCGGCGGGCCGCCCCTCGCCGGCGCGCGCGCCCGGCCGGCCGAGGGCGGCAGGCCACTCGTCGTCCAGCTCGAGCGTGCGCGGCGCCGGTGCGTGGCCCGCGAGGCGCAGCAGCCGCACGACCGGGCCCCGCCGGGCACGCAGCGTCTGCGCGACCGCCTCGTTGTGGAACCGCCTCGCGATCTGCACGCGGTACCAGGCCGAGCCGAGGCTGCCCAGGAGCTCGTCGCCGTCGGGGTCCGCGCGCAGCGCGGCGACGTCGTCGGGGTCGCCCAGCGCCTCGCGCAGCGTCGCCGACAGCTCGCTCTCGACACGGCCACGGTCGTCCGGCCCGGACCCGGCCGTCGGCTCGTCGGTCGCCAGCAGGTCGCGCATGCCGGGCGGCAGGACACCGGCGTCACCGGCCGCCGCCCCCGCCGACAGGGACGCCCACGCCGCCTCGGCGACGAGCACCGAGCTCACCGGGTCGAGCTGCCCGGACGTCGCGAGGCCCGCGGCGACCGTCGCGCGCCGCAGCAGCTGCGCGTCGACGACCGACCGGGACGCCGCGACCTTGCGGTGCAGGCGGTCGAGGCGCGACGCCGCGACCCACACGCACCACAGCCCGAGCGCGACCAGCAGCGCGACGACGAACGCCGTCTCCGACCACCTCATCGTTCGGCCCGCGAACGGCGCAGCTCGAGGAGCCGGGCGCCGCGCACCGAGGACGGGTCCTCGCCGACGGGCGCCTCGTGGCCCGCGACGGCCATCTCGTACACCGCCTGCACCTGGTCGGTGACGACCGACCAGTCGTAGCGACGCACCGACTCGCGCGCGGTCGCGACGACCCGGGCACGCAGGTCCGGGTCGTGCAGCACGCGCACGAGCGTGCGGGCGAGGTCGTCGCTGTCGCCCGTGCGGAACAGGACGCCCGCGGCACCGTCGTCGAGCACCCGCGCGAACGCGCCGAGGTCGCTCGCGACGACCGCGGCGCCCGCGCTCATCGCCTCGACGAGCACGATGCCGAAGCTCTCCCCGCCCGTCTGCGGCGCGCAGTACACGTCGACCGACGCGAGCAGCCGCGCCTTGTCCTCGTCGGAGACGCCCCCGAGGAACTCGACGGCACCCGCCTGGTCGCCCAGGAGCTCACGGGCCTGCTCCGCACCCGTGTCGCCGCGGCCCGCGACGAGGAACCGCGCACCGGGGACGTGGGCGAGGACCTCGCGGACCGCGCCGAGCAGGACCGGCAGGCCCTTGCGCGACTCGTCGAGCCGCCCGAGGAACGCCACGGTCGGCGCGGACGGCGTGCCCGTCCACCGGCTGTCGGGCGTCGCGGCCGCGAACGTGTCCACGTAGACGCCGTTCGGGATGACGACCGCGTCGCCGCCGAGGTGCTCGACGAGCGTGCGGCGCGCGTCCTCCGACACCGCGATCCGTGCGGAGATCTTCTCGAGCGACTGCCGCACCAGCGGGTACGCGACCTGCAGCGACCGCGAGCGCAGCTGCGCGGTGTGGAAGGTCGCGACGACGGGCCCGTCGGCGATCCACAGCGACAGCATGCTGAGGCTGGGCGTGACGGGCTCGTGCAGGTGCAGGACGTCGAACTGGCCGGCGGCGAGCCACTTGCGGACGCGCGCGGCGGTCATGGGCCCGAACGTGAGCCGTGCGACGGACCCGTTGTAGCGGACGGGCACCGCTCGTCCGGCGGCCGTCAGGTAGGGCGGGACGGGGGTGTCGTCGTCGGCGGGGGCGAGGACGGAGACGGTGTGCCCGCGGGCGAGGAGGGCCTCGGCAAGGTCGCGCACGTGGAACTGCACGCCGCCGGGGACGTCGAACGAGTAGGGGCAGACGATGCCGACCCGCAGGGGGCGTCCGTCGGGGCGGACCTGGCCGAGGTTCACGGCGTGGCCGTCCCGGCGGCGACCGTGGCGGCGTACCGCTCCGGGTCGAGGTCGTCGACGAAGACGCGCTGGAGCATGTGCCAGTCCTCGGGGTGGCGGCGGATGCCGTCGGCGAGGTGGTCGACCCACGCCTGGGTGACGACGCGGACCTGCTCGGCGCGGGGCAGCCCGGTCGGGACCTCGACGGCGGGCCCGAAGTCGATGACCACGCCCCAGGGCGAGCGGGCGGCCCGGCGTCGGGCACCGGTGAGCCGCTCGTAGTGCACGATCGTCGGGAACAGGGGTGCGCCGGTGGACACGGCGAGCGCGGCGGGACCGGCCGCGACGCGTGCGCGGTGGCCGAAGAAGTCGACCTCGACGCCCTTGGCGGTGAGGTCTCGGTCGGCGAGCAGCGGCACGACGGCGGGGCCGCCGCGGGCGGCGCGCATGAGGTCGCGGAACACGTCGCCGCCGCCGGACAGCGGGATGATCGTCAGGCCGATGCTCTCGCGGAACGCGACGAACTCCTGGAAGAGCTCCTCGGGCTCGAGCCGCTCGGCGACGGTCGTGACGGGGGCGAGGTGGCGGGTCGCCCACGCGCCGGCGAGGTCCCAGTTGCCGACGTGCCCGAGGGCGAGCAGGACGGGCCTGCCCTGGTCGAGGTGGACGCGCAGGCGGTCGTCGTGGGCGCCGCGGACGCGCGTGTCGACCTGGGCCTGCGTCATGGACCCGAGCGCGAACGTCTCGGAGAAGTAGCGCATGTAGGAGCGCATGCCGGCGCGGCTGAGACGACGCAGCCCGCGCCGGTCGAGGTCGGGGCGCACGCGCGACAGGTTCTTCTCGAGCCGTCGTACGCCGTCGCCGCGGCGCAGCCAGGTGACGTCGGCGGCCGCGGCGGCGGCGACGCGCAGCACGGGGCCGGGGATCTTGCCCGCGACGCGCCAGGCGGTCGCGTACGCGCGGGCGACGTCGAGCTTCACTCGGTCACCGCCACGGCCTGACGGTGGACCTTCGCCATGCGCTGGACCACCGTGACGGCGGACGCGAGGGCGAGCAGGCCGAGGACGACGGTGAGGACGACGGTCGGCGCGCCGAGCCCGACGGCGCCGGCCGCGAGGAGCGCGACGAGCAGCCGGTCCGCCCGCTCGGCGATGCCGCCCGACGCGGTCATCCCGAGCCCCTCGGCGCGGGCCCGCGCGTAGGGCACGATCGAGCCGAGCACGAGGCAGGCGAGCGCGAGGACCGCGGTGAGGTGGTCGTCGCCGCCGCCGACGAACCACACGACGAGGCCGGCGAAGATCGCGCCGTCGCCGAACCGGTCGAGCGTCGAGTCGAGGAACGCGCCCCACGGGCCGGAGCGGCCGGACTGGCGGGCCATGACGCCGTCGAGGGAGTCGGTGAGCGCGAAGAGCCCGATGACGAGCGCGCCCGCGAAGAGGTGTCCGGTCGGGAACGCCCACAGGGCGGTGACGACGACCGCGAGCGTCCCGGTGATCGTCACGGCGTCGGGCGACACCCCGGCGCGCAGCAGCGCGGTGGCGAGCGGGGTGAGCACGCGTTGCATCGCTCCCCGCAGTCGGTTCAGCACGTCGCGGTCATCCCTTCGTCCGCTCGTCGGCGGTCCTCTTCGGCGCTGTGGGCGCTGTCGGTGCTGCCTGCGCTGCCTGCGCTGCCGGCCAGGCCGCGGCGAGCCGCGCCCGGGTCTCGCCGAGCAGCTCGGGCAGCGCCCGGCTGCGGCCGACGATCGGCAGGAAGTTGGAGTCGCCGCCCCACCGGGGGACGACGTGCTGGTGCAGGTGCGCGGCGATGCCGGCGCCCGCGACGTCGCCCTGGTTCATGCCGAGGTTGAAGCCGGCCGGCCCGGAGACCGCGCGCAGCACCCGCATGGCGGTGCGCGTGAGCTCCGCGACCTCCGCGACCTCGTCGTCCGTGAGGTCGGTGTAGTCGGCGACGTGCCGGTACGGGCAGACCAGCAGGTGCCCCGAGTTGTAGGGGTACAGGTTCATCACGACGTAGGCGACGCGCCCGCGCCCGACCACGAGCCCCTCGTCGTCGGGCAGCGTCGGGATGCGGCAGAACGGGCAGCCGGGTCCCGCGTGCGGGTCCGACGGCTTGTCCTGCCCGCCGAGGTACGCCATGCGGTGCGGCGTCCAGAGGCGCTCGAAGCCGTCGGCGGTGCCGGCGAACGCCGCGGGCGCCTCGGTGACGGGGCGGCCGTGCGCCGCCCCGTCACCGGAGTCGGGTGCTGTCACGGGTCAGACCTGCGTGCGCTCACGGACGGCGGTGACGATCCGCTCGACGGCCTCGGCCACCGGCACGCCGTTGTCCTGACGACCGTCGCGGTACCGGAACGACACCGCGCCGGCCTCGGCGTCCTCCCCGCCCGCGATGAGCACGAACGGGATCTTCTGCGTGGACGCGTTGCGGATCTTCTTGCCGAACCGGTCGTCCGAGCGGTCGAGCTCGGCGCGGATCCCCTGCGCCCGCAGCTGCGCGACGACGTCGTCGAGGTACCCCTCGAACGGCTCGGCGACGGGCACCGCGAGGACCTGCACGGGCGCGAGCCACGCGGGGAACGCACCGGCGTAGTGCTCGGTGAGGACCGCGAAGAACCGCTCGATCGACCCGAACAGCGCGCGGTGGATCATCACGGGCCGCTGGCGGGACCCGTCGGGCGCGGTGTACTCGAGCTCGAACAGCTCGGGCAGGTTGAAGTCGAGCTGGATCGTCGACATCTGCCAGGTGCGCCCGATGGCGTCCTTGGCCTGCACGGAGATCTTCGGCCCGTAGAACGCGGCGCCGCCCGGGTCGGGCACGAGGTCCAGGCCCGACGCCTCCGCGACCTGCCGCAGCGTCTCGGTGGCCTCCTCCCAGACGTCGTCCGACCCGACGAACTTGTCGGGGTTCTTGGTCGACAGCTCCAGGTAGAAGTCGTCGAGGCCGTAGTCCTTGAGCAGGTCGAGGACGAAGGTGAGCAGGCTCGTCAGCTCGTCCTTCATCTGATCCTTGGTGCAGTAGATGTGGGCGTCGTCCTGCGTGAACCCGCGCGCACGGGTCATGCCGTGGATCACGCCCGACTTCTCGTACCGGTAGACCGTGCCGAACTCGAACAGCCGCAGCGGCAGCTCGCGGTACGAGCGCCCGCGCGAGCGGTAGATGAGGTTGTGCATCGGGCAGTTCATCGGCTTGAGGTAGTAGTTCTGCCCCTGCCGCTTGACGTTGCCCTCGTCGTCGAGCTCCTCGTCGAGGTGCATCGGGGGGTACATGCCGTCCGAGTACCAGTCGAGGTGCCCCGAGAGCTGGAACAGCCGCTCCTTGGTGATGTGCGGGGTGTTGACGAACGAGTACCCCGACTCGACGTGCCGCTTGCGCGAGTACGCCTCCATCTCCATGCGGATGAGCCCGCCCTTGGGGTGGAACACCGCGAGGCCCGAGCCGATCTCGTCCGGGAAGGAGAACAGGTCGAGCTCGTTGCCGAGGCGGCGGTGGTCGCGACGCTCGGCCTCGGCGACGCGCTCGAGGTACGCCTTGAGCTCGTCCTTGGTCGGCCACGCCGTGCCGTACACACGCTGCAGCTGCGGGTTCTTCTCGCTGCCGCGCCAGTACGCGGCGGCCGAACGCGTCAGCTGGAAGCCGTTGCCCAGGACGCGGGTCGTCGGGACGTGCGGGCCGCGGCACAGGTCCTGCCAGACGACCTGCTCGCTCTCCCGGCCGGCGCCGCGCACGTTCTGGTAGATGCTCAGGCCGCCCAGGCCGACCTCGACCGACGCGCCGTCGGCCGCGCCCGGGTCGCCCTTGAGGCCGATGAGCTCGAGCTTGTACGGCTCGTCCTTCAGCTCCTCGCGGGCCTCCGCCTCGGTGACGTCCCACCGCCGGAAGGTCTGCCCCTCCTTGACGATGCGCCCCATGACCTTCTCGATCGCCCGCAGGTCCTCGGGGGTGAACGGGGTGTCGACGTCGAAGTCGTAGTAGAAGCCGTCGGTGACCGGCGGGCCGATGCCGAGCTTCGCCTTCGGGTTGATCTCCTGCACCGCCTGCGCGAGCACGTGCGCGGCCGAGTGGCGCAGCACGGCCAGCCCTTCGGGGTCCGCGACGGTGACGCCCTCGACCACCGCGCCGTCGGGCAGCGGCAGGTGCAGGTCGCAGAGCTCGCCGTCCACCCGCGCCACGATCACGTCGCGGCGGTCGGCGTACAGCTGCGTGCCCGTCGTCCCCTGCTCGGCGGTCGTGGTGGTGCCGTCGACGGTGAGGGTGATGAGCTCGGGCACGGGTGCTGCCTCCTTGGGTGGGTGCCGGCCGGGCGGCGGGCCCCTCGATGCTACCGGCGCACCTGCGTCGCCGGTCGCGGCCTTTGCGGGGCCCCGCAGGCCGTGGGACCGCCGGAGCGCTGCTCCGAACGGGTGACACGGAGGACGACGAAGGCCCCGACCGGGACGAAACCGGTCGGGGCCTTCACGTGTGGGCGATACTGGGTTCGAACCAGTGACCTCCTCGGTGTGAACGAGGCGCTCTACCACTGAGCCAATCGCCCGTCGACGGTCACCCGTGGGCGACGTCGAGGAGGATGCTACCCAACCCGGGGCCAGATTCCGAACCGGCCACCGGCGTCAGGGTGTCGGCACCGCCTCGCACCGCGAGGTGTCGCCGAGGGTGACACCACAGGTCCCTCCGGGTGAACTCGCCGGGCGGACCGGTCCAATCGGGCGCCTGTCCTGCCATGATGGGACCTCCAGCCCTTGTGAGACAGGAGGACCCGATGACGCAGTCGTCGTACGACGTCGTCGAGGTCGTCGCCATGCAGCTGATCGGCTCGGACGCCAGTGTGATCCCGGTCAGCACCGAACTGTCCTTCCGGACGTCCGACCCGTACACGGTGCGCGCAGTCTTCACGGGCCCGCACACCATGTCGACGTGGCTCCTCGGCCGCGAGCTGCTGTCCCTCGGGATGCTCGCCTCCGCCGACGCGCCCGCCGGGACCGGCGACGTGCAGGTGTGGCGCGACGAAGACCCCGACTACACGCTCGTCTCGCTCAACGGCGTCGAGGGCAGCGCCCTCCTGGCCGCCCCGACCGAGCCCATCACGCGCTTCCTCGCCGCGACCGAGGCCCTCGTCCCGCTGGGAGCCGAGAGCGCCCGCATGGAGAGCGAGATCACGGCCCTCATCGCCGCCCTGCTCACGGCCTGATCGCAGCACCGCCGACCGGTTCCGCCCCTGGGGGCGGGGCCGGTCGTCCTGTGCCCGGACAGGCGCAGACATGCCCGGTCGTGCCCGAAGATGCCCAGGCTCACGGGTCGAGGTCGCGCCCCACGTGCTCCTGGAACACCCGCTGCGCCCGCAGGCACAGCGGACCCGCGACGACGTCGACGTCGTCGACACGGACCGTGGGCGCGACGTTGCGGATCGAGCCGCTCAGCAGCAGGTGGGCCGTGCCCGCCGTCACCTCGTCGAGCACCGCGTACGGCAGCTCACCGGGCTCGGCCTCGCGCACCGGCAGCCCGTCCTGCGCACCCCACTCCAGGAGCAGCTCGCGCGTGATGCCCGCGAGGCACCCGCTCGACAGCGGCGGCGTCAGGAGCTCTCCCCCGCGCTCGACGAACACGTTCGACCCCGTGCCCTCGCACAGGTCGCCGACGGTGTTCGCGAGGACCGCCTCGTCCGCGCCCTGCCGGTACGCCGCCGCGAGGGCGACCACGTTCTCCGCGTAGGACGTCGTCTTGAGCCCTGCGACCGCGGACCGCTCGTTGCGCACCCACGGCACGCGCACGACGCGCGACACCTCGGCACGCGTCGCCGGGCCCGCCAGGACGACGAGGGTCAGCCGCTGCTCCTCGGGGGCGAACCGGTGCGAGCCGAGCGGGCCCGGGCCGCCCGTGAGCGTGATGCGCAGCCGTCCGACGTCCGGACCGGCCGCATCCAGGACGGCCTTGACCGCCGTGCGCACCTCGGCGTCGTCCGGCTCCCCGAGCCCGAGGCCGGCCGCCGAGCGACGCAGGCGTCGCAGGTGGCGGGTCAGCGCGAACGCCTGACCCTCGTACACCGCGCACGTCTCGAAGACGCCGTCGCCCACGGTCAGGCCGTGGTCGATGCCGGTGACGAGCAGGTCGGTGGGCTCACGGAGCGCACCGTCGGACCAGATCACGACGCTCATCGGGTCAGTCTCGCACCGGCGGGCGGCCCGCGCGGGCAGGTCACGGCGCGGCGATCGGCGGCGTCGCGGGCGCCGGCCCCGGTGTGCCGGTCGCGTCGCTCGCCGCGGCCGCGCCCGGCGCGGGGCGGTCGGAGGCCAGGGCGACGAGCCGTGCGGCCTTGAGCTCGGTCTCCGCCCACTCCGCCGCGGCATCGCTCCCCCACGTGATGCCCGCGCCCGTGCCGAACCGCAGCACGCCGTCGCGCCACCAGAACGTCCGGATGCCGACCGCCAGCTCGGCCCGCAGCGTGCCGTCGGCACCGATCTCGACCCAGCCGACCGCGCCGCAGTACGGGCCGCGGGGTGTCGGCTCCAGCCGGTCGATGAGGTCCAGCGCGGACAGCTTCGGGGCGCCCGAGACGGACCCCGGCGGGTAGGTCGCGTCGAGCAGGCGGCCCCACAGGTCGGCCGCACCCGCGACGTCCGGGTCGAGGGTGCCCTGCACCGTCGAGACGAGGTGCACGAGGCCGGGGTGGACCTCCTCGCCGAGCAGCGTCGTCACCTCGACCGTCCCCGGCACGCACACCCGCTGCAGGTCGTTGCGCACGAGGTCCGTGATCATGACGTTCTCCGCACGGTCCTTCGCCGTCAGGCCGTCGGACGTCGCCGCGGTGCCCTTGATGGGCGCGGACGTCACGACGTCGCCCTCGACCCGCAGGAACAGCTCGGGCGACGCGCTGACGACCCACACGCCGTCGTCCGCTCCCCCGGGCACGTGCACGCCGCCCGCGTAGGGCGCCGGGTTGCCCGCCTCGAGCACCTGCGCGAGCGCCCGGGCGTCCGGCTCGCCACCGTCGGCGTCGGGCGGCAGGGGCGCCGCCAGGACCCGGCAGAGGTTCGCCTGGTAGACGTCACCCTCGGCGACCGCCGCGCGCACGTCCTCGACTGCCGTCACGTACGCGGCCTCGTCCAGGGACGACGCCCACGCCTCGCTCGACGGCCCCGTCCAGGGGTGCTGGTGCCTCGGAGAGCGTCGGTCCACGTCGGCGAACCGCCAGGCCCGCACCGTGCCTTCGAAGTCCCCCACGACGGCCCACCAGCCCGGCTCCCGCAGACGCTCCGGCTGACGACGGACGTCGACGACCTCGACGACACCGGTCGCCTCGACCTCGCCGAACCAGGCGACGCCGGGGCTCGGAGGACGGGTGGCGGGCACGTGCACACGGTAGCGACGGCGCAGCCCAGGCTCGCGACCGGGCCACCGGCAGGACACCTGCCGGCCATCACCGGGACCAAGATCCGCGTGATCACGGGCCACGCGGAGCCAGTTGGACTCTTGCCGGATGACTCGGTTAGAGTCTGGGACGCACACGGAACGCCGGTGAGAACCGGGGGGAAGTGCAGTGCGGACGTGGCTCAGTGGTAGAGCATCACCTTGCCAAGGTGAGGGTCGCGGGTTCGAATCCCGTCGTCCGCTCGGAGGCAGACACTCCTGATCGACTGTTCCTCAGTCGCTGAGGACTGCGGTCTCAGGGTGGAGTGGCCGAGAGGCGAGGCAGCGGCCTGCAAAGCCGTATACGTGGGTTCGAATCCCATCTCCACCTCGCAGCAACTCCCCCATGGGCGATTGGCGCAGCGGTAGCGCGCTTCCCTGACACGGAAGAGGTCACTGGTTCGATCCCAGTATCGCCCACCAGCATCACCGCACGTCAGAGGGCCGTCACCGGGCAACCGGGGCGGCCCTCAGTCGTGCGTGCGCCAACCTCGTTAGCGCCGTCGAGTCTCGACGGCCCGCGTCATCCGCCGATCGAGGGCTCTGCGCCGAGCAGGTGCTCCACCTGCTGGGTCAGGTAGAGGGAGCGCAGCAGGAGGTCGGCGACGTCCTCCTGCCGGTCGGGTTCGACGAAGACGGTCAGGCCGACCGCCCGCAGCGCGCCGTGCGCCGCGCCGAGCGCTCGGCGCACGTCGTCGGACGGCACACCGGAGCAGCCGCGCTGCGCCTGCCGCTCGACGAGCGAGCGCAGGGCGACGAGCGGGGCCGGCAGAGCCCCGGGACGGAGTCGGACGGGGACGGGGTCGGTCGTGTCGTCGACTCCGGCGGCGAGCAGCGACCGCACCAGGGCGGACGGTCGAGGTGTGCCGTCGGGGTCGTCGAAGTGCAGGCAGTCGACGGACGGCCGGTCCGCGTCCGGCGGGACGAGGCTGACGGGCTCGCCCACGAGCGCGCCGTGCCGTCGGCGGACGCGTGCCACCACGAGGGTCCCCGGCACGAGCGGCTGGGCCAGGCCCTCGAGCCGGCCGATCGCGTGCGCGTGCAGCCGCGACCACGGCACCTCGAGCACCACGGCGTCGCCGGACGCGTCGAGCAGCGGCCAGTGCAGCGTCTGCGCGGTGGCGTCCCACGACACCGGCGCCGCACCGGTCGGGGCGAGGACCACCCACGTCGCCGGTTCGGCAGGGTGGGTCAGCGACAGCGGGCGCACCGGGGCGACGCCCTGCCAGGACGTGGCCACGGGCAGCAGGGCGCGCAGCGAGGCGGCGTCGAGCGGTGCGACGGCCGCCGTGCACGACTCGACGCCGGAGAGCCGGCCGTCGGCGCTGAGCTGGGGGTGCGTGAGGGTGAGCCGGGCGCCGGCCGCGGCGGCGGGCGTCGGCAGGCCGGGCCACGGCGACGGCTGGCGCCAGCGTGCCCGCGGGTCGAACCCGCCGAGCGTGTCGGGACGCGCGTCGGTCCAGGTCAGCATGCGTGCGCGCGACGGGCTCCAGAACACCGACGTGAGGCCGTGGTAGCCGGAGCCGGTGCGCCACGGCACGCCGCCCAGCCCGACGAGGTCGAGCGTGCGCGCCACGTCGTACGTCGAGCGGGCGCGCCCGACCAGGCCGACGGGCTCGCTCCCGGCGGCCGCGGCGGCGTCGAGCGCGCCCACCAGGGCGTGCGCCCGCGCGAGGTCGTCGAGCAGCGCGAGGTCGTCGGCGTGCGCCGACCGGACGAGGAGCAGGTCCACGTGGTCGGCCAGGCGGCGCAGCACGCGGGCGAGCCGGTGGTACTCGACGCCCTGCGCCCACACCCCGGCCGTCACGAGCCGGTCGTGCAGCGCCGGAGAGAGGTGGGACACGCCGACCGCGACCGCGTCCCGCAGCAGGGTCGTCGTGGCGGCGCGCAGGCGGGCACGCGACTCCTGCTGGGACAGCGCCGCCTCGGTCGGGAGACGGTCCGCCGTTCGCGGCGCGGGCGGCGGCGGCAGCACGAGGCCGTGCGCGCGCTGCCAGGCGAGCACCGCGGCGACCTGGTACCGCTCGACGGCCGGCACGCGCTGGTCGACGACCAGACCCCCGGGACCGCCCCCGAGGTAGCGCACGGTGACGCCCTGCGGGAACGTCACCGCGAGGTACGGGCCGCGGGTCAGCACCGGGGGCGCCTCGGCGTCGTCGAGGTGGTGGTGCGCCCAGCGGTAGCCGGCGAGCCCGGCGTGCGCGGTGAGCGTCGCGGCGTCCCACGCCATGAGCTCGTCGTGCAGCAGGTCGGCAGGGTCGGCGGGCCGCACAGGGCCAGCGCGCCCGGCCGGGTCACCCGGGTCGTCGGGCGTGGACGACGAGGGCTCCACCGACGAGCGGGCTGTCGCCGGTGCGGCCTCGTCGAGGGCGCCTCCCGCAGCGAGCCAGATCCCCGCGGCGACGACGTGCTGGCACGTCACCGGGCTCGGGCACGTGCACGTCGCGTCGGCGGGTCCGGTCGCACCGAACCGCACGACGCGGTCCCCCACGGCGACCTCGACCGCGTCGACCTCCGCCCCGGCGGCGGCGGCAGGGTCGACGACCACCGGGTGCAGCGTCTCGAGGTCCTTGCGCGCCCGGCGCAGCAGCCCGCGGTTGGCGATCGCGACCCACGCGTCGTCGTCGTACCGCGCGAGCAGCGCGACGAGGTCGGCGAGCGTCGTCACCGGGCCGTCACCTCGGCGAGCCACTCCGCGAGCCGCGCGGGCGTCAGGGCGGCGACAGGCATGCCGACGTCCGCGAGCTGCTCGGCCATGCGTCGGTCGTAGAACGGGTGCGCCTCACCGTCGAGCGACGCGAGCCCGATCGTCGTGACCCGGGCCTCAACGAGGCGCCGGACGGCGGCGACGAGCGCGGACGGCGGCCCGCCCTCGCAGAAGTCGCTGACCAGGACGACGACGGAGCGCGACGGGTTCTCCACGAGCTGCCCCGCGTACGTCACGGCCTGGGCGATGTCGGTCCCGCCGCCCAGCTGCACGGACATGAGCAGCTCGACGGGGTCGCCCGCGACGTCGGTGAGGTCGACGACGCTCGTGTCGAACACGACGAGCCGCAGCCGGTACGCGGGCAGGCCCGCGAGGATCCCGGCCATCACCGCGCTGTGGATCACGGACCCGACCATCGACCCGCTCTGGTCGACGAGCAGCACCACCTCCCACGGGAGGCGGCGGGTGTTGCGCTCGAAGAACAGCGGCCGCTCGACGACGAGCCGCTGACCGTCCGCGTCCCAGTGCCGCAGGTTCGCGCGGACCGTGCCGCGCGCGTCGAAGCTCGTCCCGCGCGCGAGCGGGCTGTGCCGGTGCCGGTTGGTGCGGCCCGTGAACGCGGCGCGGACCTCGCTCTCCAGCCGGCGGCGCAGCTCGTCGACGACGGCGCGCACGATGCGCCGCACCTCGGCCATGACGCGCGGGTCGAGATGGCCCTTGAGCAGCAGCAGCGTGCGCAGCAGGTGCTCGTCGGGCTCGATCCGGGCGAGCACCTCGGGGTCGCTGACGAGCTCGGTCAGCCCGTACCGCTCGAGCGCGTGCCGCTGGACCACCTCGACGGTCTCGCGCGGGAAGAGCTCGCGGACCTCGCCGAGCCAGTCCACGACGGACGGCGCGGACGGGTCGAGGGTCCCCGGTCCGGTGCCGCCGGACCCGTCGCCGTCCGGCCGACCGCCGCGACCCGCGTACTCGCGCCCGTAGAGGTAGTCGAGCGCGGCCTCCGCACGCAGCGCCGCCGCGTCGGTCGGGGCGGGAAGGTGCCGGTCGGCGTACCGACCCAGCACGAGCCGCCAGCGGTCGGACGTCGTCACGCGACACCTCCCGCGTCCACCCAGGCACCGAGGCCGTCGTCCGCGAGCGCGGCCGCGAGCACCGCGGACACCTCGGCGTGGCGCTGCACGGTCGCGGCGTCGACGTCGCGCCGCACCGTCTGGTCGGGGCCGGCGCCGCCGTGCATGCCCGCGACGATCCCGGCGACGCGGTCGGTCTCGCGGGGGGTGAGGTCGGTGAACGCGAGCCTCAGGTCGGGCAGCGCGGCGAGGAAGGTCGCGTCGTCCCACGCGGCGAGGCGCGCGTCCAGCCCGGCGACGAGCCCGGACTCCTGCCACGTCGTCTCGCGGGCGGTCGCGAGCAGCCCGCGGACGAACGCGACCGACTCGGCGACCGGGACGGAGCCGTCGAGGTGCCCGACGACGTCCCGTGCGAGGTCGTCGGCGTCGAGCCGGCCGGCGGTCGCGGCGATCCCGGCGCTCGCACCGCGCACCAGCGCGTGCTCGTGCTGACGCCGCAGACTGTCGACGAGCGCCCAGAACGGTGCGGCGTCGAGCGCTGCGCCCGCCGGGGACGCGACCAGCTCGCGCAGGCGGGTCAGCGCGGTCGCGACGGCTTCCTCCGGCTCCTCGGCCCCCCGCAGCCCGGCACCGAGGTACAGGGCCCGCGCGTACGCGGTCGCGACGAGGGCGGGCAGGGCGGTCAGGCGCGCCGCCTCCAGCGGCTCCCGCCCGCCCTCCAGGAGTGCGAGGGCACCGGCTGCCTCGACGGCCGCGGCGAACGACGTCTCCGCGGCGAGCGCGGCCTGCACGACGGTGGACACGTGCACCGCGCGGTCGTGCAGACCGACGACGGCCGCCTGCGCGAGCAGCGCCGCCGCCTCGACGCTCGTCGGGGCGCGACCGTCGGCGGTCGCCGTGTCGAGGAGCAGGCCGAACCGCACGTCGACGGCCTCGGGCAGGGTCGACCCGAGCATGGACTGCTCCGCGAGGAGCCCCTCGGTCGCGGGCGTCCAGAGCGTCGTCCACCGTTCCTGCAGGCGCGCGAGCCCGGTGCCCCGGACGAAGTCCGGCCCGGCGACGTGCTCCGCGAACGGGACGGCGAGCAGGCGCAGGCCGTGCAGCGCGCGGCTGGTGCGCCGGTGCGCGGGGTTGCGGTACAGGTCGAGCGCGACGGTGCGGGGCTCGACGCCGTCGACGTCGAGGCGCAGCGCGCGGAGCCGTTCGAGCGTGTCGCGCACGAGCGGCGGGGTGCCCGCGCCGGGAGGGACGCGGCCGACGGTGTGCCCGGTGAGGACGCCGCGCGTCACCCGGCGCACGAGCCGGCCGTCGGTGTCCGCGTCGCCCTGCACGAGGCAGCTCGTCACGGCGTCGAGCAGGTCGCTGCGCAGCGGCGCGGGACGCTCGCGCAGGTCGGCGAGCAGCAGTGCCTGCCGGTGCGCCGCGGCGAGCGACGGGGTCGCGACGGGGGTGTCGTGGCGGGTCCGCAGCTCGTCGGCGACGTCGAGGAGCACGGTGAGGACGGCGGACGTGCGGGCCTCGACCGCCGTCTCGCCCCGACGGCGGGCGTCCCAGACACGCTGGTGCCAGGCGGGCGACGTCATGCCGCTCGCGTACCCCGAGAGCCGGTCGAGCCGGTCGAACCCGTACCGCACGAGCGCGGAGCCCTGCTCGACGTGCCGCGTGTCGACCTGCGGCCGCGGCGGAGGCGCGTCGAGCAGGTCGGGCACGGCGACCGCGTGGAACCCGCCGACGACCAGCAGCACGGGCCCGTCGCCGGGGGCCCGGGCGGCGAGCGCCGCGCGCACGTGCCAGACCATCTCGGCCTCGCGCGCCCGGGTCGCGTCGGCGTCGAGGTCGGCGTCGGTGTGGTCCGCGCGGGCGAGGAGGCAGTACGCGGTGAGCCGTGCGAGGTGCTCGTCGGGTCCGCCGGCGTCGGGGTCCGCCTCGACGAGGAGCTCCCACAGGTCCTCCTCGTCGCGGCAGCCGAGCCGCTCGACGAGCGCGGCGAGCGCGCGGCTGTGCCGGTACGCGTCCTCGCGCAGCAGCGAGCCGTCGCCCGGCAGGACGGTCCCGGCCGCGGCGGCGGCCTGCTCCGCGACCTCCAGGTCGCAGAACGCGACGGGGACGCCCGCGGCCCGGCCCAGGCGTGCCGCGACGAGCTCGGGCGAGTAGTCGCAGAACGGGTAGTAGCCGCCGTGCCGGCCGTCGGTGCCCGCGCCGCGCCCCGTGGGCCGGGACCACGCGTACACCGCGATCGGCATCTCCGCCTCGGGGTGGCACAGCAGGTCCACGACGTCGGTCAGACTGCGTGGTCCCTCGATGAGGACGCGCGACGGGCGGTGCCGGGCGAACGCGTCCGCGACGGCCCGCGCGCACGCCGGGCTGTGGTGCCGCACCGGCACGACCACGAGCTCGTCCGACACCAGCCGGGCCGCGAGGTCCCGGACGTCGCCGGTCGTCGGGAGCGCTGCCCTCACCGGTCCAGCTCGGCGCGCGTCTCCAGCACCGCCTTCCACCGGCGGTCGCGCCGCGCGCGGGGGGCGACGACGACGTCGTAGTAGTGCCGCAGCTTCGTGCCGTCCTCGGGGTTGTCCTTCAGCACGGTCCCGATGAGCTGCCGCGCGACGTGCTCGCCGCCGACGCGTCCGTCGCCGAAGTAGTGCGCGTCGAGGGCCGCCGCGTAGCCCACGGCCACCGCCTCCGCGGAGCTCATCACGGCCGACGGGCGCTCGACGACGACACCGTCCTGCGTCACGCCGTCGCGCAGGTCGTGGAACGCGGTGACCAGCAGGTCCACGACGTCCGCGTCGAGGCGGGTGCTCACGTCGGCCCGCTCCAGCAGGCCGGTCGTCTGCTCGACGATGAGGCGCCGCTCGAGGTCGCGGTCGCGGATCGGGCGGACCGTCTCGAAGTTGAAGCGGCGCTTGAGCGCGCTGGACATCTCGTGCACGCCGCGGTCGCGCAGGTTCGCGGTCGCGACGACGTTGAACCCGCGCGCCGCGAACACCACGCCGTCCGGCCCGTCGAGCTCCGGCACGTGCAGCACCTTGTCGGACATGATCCCGATGAGCACGTCCTGGATCTCCGGCTGGACGCGCGTCACCTCCTCGAAGCGGCACACCGTGCCGTGCGCGAGCGCCCGGTGCAGCGGCCCGCGGACCAGCGCGCGCGGCGTCGGTCCCTCCGCGAGGAGCAGCGCGTAGTTCCACGAGTAGGTGATCTGGTCGTCGGTCGTGCCGGAGCTGCCCTGGACGGTGCACGTCGAGTCGCCCGACACCGCGGCGGCCAGCAGCTCCGAGAGCATCGACTTCGCCGTCCCGGGCTCGCCCACGAGCAGCAGCCCGCGGTTGCTCATGAGCGTCACGACGCACCGGTCGACGAGCGCGTCGTCGCCGTAGAACTTGCGCGTGACGCCCAGCGCGGGGTCGCCGACGACGAACGCCCGCACCGCGCGCGGCGTGAGCCGCCATCCCGTGGGCCTGTTGCCGCCGTCGGCCGCCGCGAGGGCGGCGAGCTCGTCCGCGTACGCCACCTCCGCCGGTGCGCGCAGGATCTCGCCGGTCACGTCCGTCATGGTCAGTACCCTGCCGTCTTCTTCTCCCAGTCGGGGTCGAACCCCGTGCCCTCCGCCGCGATCACCCTCAGGTCGTGCCAGCACTCGGAGACGAGCACCGCGGGGACCTCACCGAGGGTCAGCCCCACCTCACCCTGCCCGTCGGGACCCGTCCGGTGGAAGGACAGGGTCTGCAGCGCGACCGTCCGGTTCTCCTCCGGCAGCGAGTTCCCCGTGAACTCGATGCGCGCGACGACGCCGAGCGTCGGGAACCGCTTGTCGTAGGTGAGGAACCAGCCGCCGTCGACGGTCCCCCCGCGCGTCCACCCGAGCCGCAGGGCACGGCCGCGCAGCGCGAAGGCCTCCAGCACGTGCCCGGTGAAGTCGTCGAGGTCCCGCCGCCCGGCGGCGTCCGCCGGCAGCGCGTGCACGCCGCGGCCGAGCTGCGGGAACAGGGGCGTCACCTCGTAGTCCGCGAGGTGCTCCACCCAGCGGGCGACCGTACCGGGGTCGAGCACGCTGTCGTGCGCGAGGCGGACGCGCGCACCCTCCGGCAGCTCGACGGGCTCGTCGTCGACGTCGGTCAGGCTGCCGTCGTCCAGCGGACGGAACACCAGCGGGGCATGGTCCTCACGGTCGTCGACCGTCGCCACCCACACGAGCCGCCGCACCGCGAGCCCGAGGACCGGGTGCCGCAGCAGGTAGCGGTCCCAGTCCTGCACGGACCACGACCGCTCGGTGCACAGCGCCTCGTACAGCCGCCGCTGCTGGAGCGACGCGATCGCCCTGACGTCCTTGCGTGCCGCCGCGAACGCCTTCTTCGCGTCCGCGGCGAGGTCGGCGTCGTCCGTGCGGCGCGGCGCCGGCAGCGCCTTGACCACCGTGCCGTCCGGGTCGCGCAGCTCGACGGTGAGGTCCGGCAGGAGCCGCGCGGTGAAGGTGCGCGGTCCGTACGACAGCTCGAGGACGCCGTCGTCGTCGAAGCCCGCGGTCGGCACGGTCCGGTCGGCGAGCTCGTCGACCGTCCACCCCTTGCGGTCCGCGAGCGCCTGCGCCTGCCGGACGGCCTCCTCCTGGAAGCTCTTCGTCCGGAAGCGCGACCCGACCGACAGCACGAGCTGGACCGCCGCTGGGTCGTCCACCCACGCGAGCATCGCGATGAGTGCCTTGCCCTGGGCCGCCCGCTGCCCGAACCACTCGCGCAGGAACCGCTCCGTGGGGGCGACGACGTCCCGGCCGCCGCACGCGGCGACCACCGCGAGCAGCCCCTTGCTCGCGATCGCCGACCCTGCGGGGGTGCGCAGGGCGGCCGGCAGGAGCCGTGCGAAGAGCTCGTCGACCGACAGGCCCTCGTACTGGCTGCCGGGTGCGGTCAGCCACCGGTGGCTCCCCGCGGCGGTCTGCCGGGCCGACCGCTCCGCCTCGTCCGCCGGGATGGGCCGGACGTCCTCATTGAGCCACGTCTGCAGCAGGTGGTGCGCGAGCCGTCGCCGGCTCTCGGGCTCGAACGCGGCGGCGTAGTGCCGCAGGATCGCGTTCGGCTCGGGCGACCGCGCCTTCACCGCCGTCCCGCACAGCCACTGCACGACCGCCCGCGGGACGGACTCCCCCGACGACGCCCACCGCACGTCGGGCACCGCGTCCCACGCCACCCAGGCGAGCGGTGCGGGCAGGCCCTTCGCGACGTAGGCCTCCGCGGTCGCCGTCGTGGCGGCGGGGTCGAGGTAGGTCTCCGCGTCCTCCCCGGCGGCGACGAGCGCGTCGAGCAGCGCGCCGCGCACGACGTCCTGCTTCTCCTTGCCCCACGCCGTCCGCAGCGCGGGCACGGCGGCCGGGTCGCCGATCTCGGCGAGCCACTGCGCGGCGACGAGGCGCGTCTCCGACCGCCCGTCGAGGAGCGCCGCCGACGCCCGCTGCGCACGCTGCGGGTCCCCGTCGAGGGCGCGCTGCGCGGGCTCGCGGTCGGTCTTGCGGCCCCGCAGCGCCAGGTCGTAGAGGTGGTCGACGAGGCGCGCCGGGGGTGTCGGCAGCGTCGCGAGCATCCGGAAGTACGTCGCGGTCTGCACAGACGAGCCGTCCGTGCGGCCCTGCTGGAGGATCCAGCCGAGGTTGCGTGCGACGAAGGGCCACACCTGCTCGTCCGGCCAGCCGCGCGCGAGACCGCTGGTCCAGCCGGTGACGCATGCGGTCCACACCGTCTCCCGGCCGTCGAGACCCGCCTCGTCGAGCATCTGCTGCAACGCGAGCAGGTCCGGCTCGCCCGTCCGCGCGTGCACGGCCTGCAGGACCGTGACGAGGGTCGACCGCTGGTCCGCCAGCCCGGCGGCGACGAGCAGGGCGACGGCGCTCGTCGCGTCGACGCCGCCACGCGACGCGGTCGTCGCCAGCGCCTGGCCGATCGACCACGGGTTGTGCGGGCGCAGCCGTGCGCTGCTCGGGACCGGGGGGCGGGTGGACGTCAGGAGCTTCGCGAGCACCGCGACCTCCGCCTCCCCCGGGACCGGCGCCTGGTGCGGCTTGCCGCCCTGCCCGCGCGCGTACGCCACCGAGCGCCGGTTCGCCTCCTTCACGTCGGCGGCCAGCGCCTCGACGACCGCCCGCGCCGTCGCCTCGGCGTTCGCGCGGGGCAGGCCCCACCGGGTCGGTGGTGGCGCGTCGGGCAGCACGTCGGGGACGCCGGCCGCCGCCGCGGCGCGGTCCGCCTCCCACCGCGCGGGCATCGACCGGACGCTCTCGGCGCGGTCTGCCTCGGCCGTCGCGACCGCCCAGTCGTACTCGTCGGGGAGCTCGGCGAGCAGGTCCAGGGCGCGTGCCCGCGCGTCGGGCCGGCCGCTGCGGGCGATCGCACGCAGCGGCGGCACGGCCGCGGTCCCGGTCCGGTCGAGCACCGCCTGCGCGGCGCCGCGCACCTGCGCGCTCGAGGCCGTCGCCCCCACCGCGAGCGGCTCGACGAGGTCGACCAGCGCCTCGTCCGTGAGCGTCAGGCCGACGAGGTCCAGTGCGGCGAGCCTGCCGTCGACGTCGCGCACGGTGAGCGCCGCCGACACGAGCTCGCGGTGCGCCGTCAGGGCATCGCCGAAACCCGGCGTCCGGACGAGCGCCGCACGGGACCGGCCGTGCACGTGCCCCTGGGGGCCCTGGACCGTGAGCACGGCGGTCAGCAGGTCGGCGGGCGTCGCGCCGTCCACGGCCGCGATGCGCACGAGGTCGTCGAACGTGAGCGGCAGCGGCGAGCTCGCGCGCGTCGACGCGTCCGCCTGCACGAGCATGAGCTCGTGCCACCGGCACCCGGCGACCGGGCCCAGCACGAGCCCCCACTGGGCGGCGCCGTGCACCCGGTCGAGGACCTGCCCCCACCGGCGCAGCACCGCCGCGTCGACGTCGCGCGCACCGGCGTAGAGCGTGCGCAGCGCCGCGGCCTGCGGGTGGCTCTCGCGCGAGCCCATGCTGTACCAGCTCTGCACGGGGACCCGCCGCAGCGCCGCCGGGTCCTGCCCGGTCAGCACGTAGTCGACGACGGCCTCGTCACCGTCGAGGTGCGCGACGACCTTCCGCAACGCGCCGACCCACTCCCGGCGCGGCCCACCGTCCTGCTCCCGCCGCACCCACCCGAACAGGGCCACCCCGCACGCTCCTCACCGTCGACGACGCGGCGAGACTAGCCGCCGACGCCGACACCGGGACCGACCGCGCGGGCCCGTCCCCCGTTCGCGAGGAACGGCCGTCGCGGTCGCCCCGGTGGCGACGCGCGGGCGCGATGATGGGGGCGTGAATCAGGTGGACCTCAGGAGCGCGCGTGCGGACGACGCCGAGCCCCTCGCGCGGTTCTGGTCGGTCGCCGCGGAGAACGACGCGAGACCGCCGGACCGCCCGGAGCTGATCCTGCGGCTCGTCCGGCACGACCCGGACGCGATCATCGTCGCCGAGGTCGAGGGTCGCATCGTCGGGACGATCGTCGCGGGGTGGGACGGCTGGCGCGCGAGCCTCTACCGCCTCGCCGTGCACCCCGACCACCGCCGGCAGGGCCTCGGTCGCCTGCTCCTGACGGCAGCGGAGGACCGACTGCGCGCGCTGGGAGCCGAGCGCTTCCACGCGATGGTCCTCGACGGCAACGACCAAGGACGGGCGGTCTGGCAGCGAGCCGGCTACGTCGCGCAGGACGAGTGGTCCCGGTGGGTCAGGTCCGCGGACCTCGCACGCGACTGAGGCGACCCGCCGCGTCCACCGCGTGCGAGATCCGCGGTCCGCGCCGCCCCGGACGACGGGCCGCACTCACGCCGCTGTCGTCCCCCCCTGCACGCGCACGAGAGATCCGGGGAGGTACCCGTGACACACGACGAGGTCGAGCCCGGTGCGCCTGCGCCGGAACCGGTAGGCCCGCCCCGCGAGGGCGAGTCGGCCGACGAGTACGAGCGTCGCATCGAGCTGGCCGTGGCCGCGCTCGAGGACCACGCGTGGCGGCAGCTGCTGCGCTCGGCAGCCGAGGAGCCCGGGCCGAGCGACCCGGCAGTCGAGCCGTAGCGCTCCGGACGGACGCTCGCTCGAACCCGCGCTCGCCTGGATGGGTCCCGGCGGCCGCGCCGTCCGGGACTTCCCACCCGGACGGCGGTGCGTCTTCGACCGTGTGTGAGCGTGAACACGCCTAGTCTGCGGTGGACGTCCGCGCGACGGAAGGAGCCGCCTGTGTCCGAGAGCACGCTCGCGGCGCTCGGCGGAAACGCCGCACGCCCCGCGCAGTACGGGCACGACGCGCTCGTCGTGTGCGACAACCTCGTGCGGATCTACCAGTCCGGCAGCGTCGAGGTGCAGGCGCTGCAAGGGCTCGACCTGCTCGTCGACGAGGGGGAGATGGTCGCGGTCGTCGGGGCGAGCGGCTCGGGCAAGTCGACGCTCCTCGGGGTGCTGTCGGGGATGGACGCGCCGACCGCGGGCCGGGTGCGCGTCGGGCGCTGGGACCTCATGGCGATGCCCGCGCGCGAGCGGGTCGCGTACCGGCGGCAGACGGTCGGGTTCGTGTGGCAGCAGACGTCGCGCAACCTGCTCCCCTACCTGACCGCGCGGCAGAACGTCGCGCTGCCGATCACGTCGGTCCCCCGCCGGCAGCGGCGACGGCGGGCCGACGAGCTGCTCGACCTCGTCGGCGTCGGGCACGTCGCCGACCGACGGCCGCAGGAGATGTCGGGCGGTGAGCAGCAGCGGGTCGCGATCGCGACGGCACTCGCCAACGCGCCGCAGCTGCTCCTCGCGGACGAGCCGACGGGCGAGCTCGACACCACCACGACGCACGAGGTGTTCGAGACGCTGCGCACCGTGAACCGGGAGGCCGGCACGACCGTCGTCGTCGTGACGCACGACCCCGCGGTCAGCTCCCTCGTCGAGCGGACCGTCGCGATCCGGGACGGGCGCACCAGCAGCGAGGTGCTGCGCCGCGAGTCCGACGGCGACGTCGTCCACGAGGAGTACGCCGTGATGGACCGGGCGGGACGGCTGCAGGTGCCGCGCGAGTACCGGGACGCGCTCGCGCTGACCAGCCGGGTGCGCCTGGTGCTGGAGGCCGACCACCTCGCGGTCTGGCGCGACGGCGGTCCCCGGTGAGCCCCGAGCCCGGGGCGGCGGTGCAGGTCCGCGGCGTGCACCGCACGTTCGGGTCCGGCCGGTCCGCCGTGCGCGCCCTGCGGGGCGTCGACCTCGACGTCGAGCCCGGGGAGCTCGTCGCGCTCGTCGGGCGCTCCGGCTCGGGCAAGACGACCCTGCTCAACCTCGTCGGCGGGCTCGACCGCCCCGACGAGGGCAGCGTGCACGTCGACGGCGTCGACGTCGCGGCCCTCGACGACGACGGCCAGGCGACCCTGCGCCGCGACCGCGTCGCGTTCGTCTTCCAGACGTTCGGCCTGATGCCCGCGCTCACGGCCGCCGAGAACGTCGGCGTGCCCCTGCGGCTGCACGAGGCGCCCGTCGACGTGCGGGAGCGTCGTGTCGAGATGCTCCTCGAGCTCGTGGGCCTCACCGCGCACGCGCAGCAGCGACCCGACGAGCTGTCCGGCGGCCAGCAGCAGCGGGTGGCGATCGCCCGCGCGCTCGCGTCCTCACCGCGGCTCCTGGTCGCCGACGAGCCGACCGGTCAGCTCGACAGCGAGACCGGGCTGGCCGTGATGGCGCTCCTGCGCGGGGTCGTCGAGGCCGAGGGCATGACTGCGATCGTCTCGACGCACGACCCCGTGATGATCGCGCTCGCGGACCGCGCGCTGCACCTCGTCGACGGTCGGGTGGTCGAGGCAGCTGCGCGTGGGTGAGCACGTCTGGCGGCGCAGCCGTGCGCAGGTCGGCGTGCTGGCCGCGGTCCTGGCGGTCATGGTCGCGGGCTCCGCGCTGGTCGGCGTGTGCGTGCTCCTCACGACGGCCGCGCCGCAACGCGCGCTGCAGCTCGCGATGGCCGGTGAGCCCGCGGCCGACGTGCAGGTCGGGGTCGCGCTCGGCTTCCCCGAGGACCCGGACGACGCCGACGTCGACCCGCTCGTCGCCGCGACCGCGCGGGACGCGTCGCAGGCCGTCGCCACCGCGTCGGCGCTGCTCACCGAGCCGTTCGGCGACCTCCCGACGACCCTGACGGCGTGGACGTCGAGCGTCATGCGGTACCTGCCGGGTGACGGCGGCCCGGTGCGGCTCGGCTACCTCGCGGAGCTGGACGACCCCGACGCGCGCGCGACGCTGGTTGCGGGCCGGTGGCCCACCACGGCGGGTGAGGTCGCGGTGCCGGCGTCGGCCGCGGGTGCGCTGGGGCTCGACGTCGGCGGGACGACCTCGCTCTCCGCGGACGCGGGTGGCACGGCTGCGGGCCTCACCGTCGTGGGGACGTTCGCACCGCGGCCCGGGGCCGCGTGGCAGGAGGACCCGCTGCGCGGGACGGGCATCGGCCCGGACTTCCGCGGCCACCTCGCGGCCTACGGCCCGTTCGTCGTGCCGCCCGGCGGCGTCGCCTCCAGCGCGATCCCGTTGCGTCGCGTCACGCTGGTCGTGCAGCCGTCCCTGACGGGGGCGGACGCGGCCGACCTGACCGCGGCGGGCGCTCGTGTCGACGCACTGCCCGGCGCGCTCGACGGCGCCCTGCACGACCGCACCCAGAACGTCGTCGTGGACCGGCCGTTCGCGCGCACCCTCGAGGCCGCGCGGGAGCAGAGCCGCGTCACCGCGTCGGGCGTGCTCGCGGTGGCGCTGCTCGGCGGGGCGCTCGCCGCGACGACCGTGACGCTGGCCGCACGGCTGGTCGCGGGTCGCCGCGCTCCCGAGGCGGCGCTGCTGGCCGCCCGCGGGATGGGCCGCGGTCGCCTCGTCGCGCAGGCCGCCGCCGAGGCGACGGTGCTCGGCCTGCTGGCCGTCGTCCCTGCGACGGTCCTCGCCCTCGTCCTGTACCGCGCGCTCGCGGACGCGGTCGGCCTGGGTCCGGCCGCCGTCCCGGAGGGCGGGCTCCTCCCGCTCGCCGCGAGCGTCACCGCCGTCACGCTGGTGCTCGGCACCCTGCTCGTGCTGCCGTGGCTGCGCACCGCGTCGCCACGCGCCGGGCGCGAGGACCGCGTCGGCGTCGTGGCCCGCTCGGGTGCCGACCTGCTGCTCGTGGCGCTCGCCGTCCTCGCCTACCTGCAGCTGCGCGCGCACCGCGTCGCCACCGGCTCCCTGGTCGACCCCGTCCTCGTCGCGGCGCCCGTGGTGTGCCTGCTGGCCGGGGCGGCCCTCGCGCTGCGCCCGCTCGCGCTCGTCGCGCGCCGGGTCGACGCACGCGCCGGGTCCAGCCGCAGGCTGACGCTGCCGCTCGCAGCCTGGGGCGTCGCGCGGCGCCGTCAGGGTGCCGCCGCGGCGTTCCTGCTGGTGCTCGCGACGGCGTGCGCGACCTTCGGCGTCGGCTTCGCGGCGACCTGGACCCGGTCGCAGCACGACCAGGCCGCCGCGGCCGTCGGCACCGACCTGTCCGTCGCGGCGCCTGCCGACGCGCTCGGCTCGGGCGCCGCCGTCCACGCCGCCACGGGCGGTCGGGTCAGCCCGGCCACCACCCGACCGACCGTGCTCGGGTCGCGTGCCAACGGCGGCGACCAGCCCGTCCGGCTCGTCGCCGTGGACACGCGGGACGCCGACGGGCTCCTGCGCGGCCGACCCCCGGCGGGCGGCTGGGGTGACGCGACCGCCGGGCTGGCACCGGCGGACACGGTCGGCGGCGTGCTGCTCACCGAGACACCGACGGAGGTCCTGGTGTCGGGGCGTGTCGAGGACGGCGTCCCGGTCACCGTCGCGCTCAGCCTCGTGGTCCAGGACGGCGACGGGGCGCGTGCCGCGCTGGCCGTCGGGACCGTCCCGCTGGACGGCGGCACGACCACGGTGTCCGTCGCCGTGCCGCAGGACGCACGCGTGGTGGCGGTCGACGCCCGGCTGTCGGCCGCCGGTGGGGACCCGGACCGGCAGCGCTCCCCCGGGTTCGCCCTCGACGTGACGCTGCGCGGCGCGTCCTCGGCTCCCGGCGGCTCGTGGTCGGTCGCGACCCCGCCCCGCGACGACTTCGTGGTCGCCACGCTCGACAACGTCACCGCCGACGACGTGCCGGACGGCGTGCGGATCACGCTGGACGGCACGGTCGCGCTGCCCGGGCTCCTCTGGGCGGAGGGCGCGCTGACCGCACTCGCGTTCGAGCCGGTCGACCAGGTCCCGGTCGTCGTGTCGGCGCCGCTCGCCGACGAGCTCGGCGTCGAGGTCGGCGACGGCGTGCAGGTCTCGCTGGGCCTGACCCGGGTCGAGGCGACCGTGCAGCGCGTCGTCCCCTACGTCCCGTCGCAGCCGCGCGCGCCGGCCGTGCTCGCGGACGTCGACGCGCTGTCCCGGGTCACCCTCAGCCAGGGGGACCTCGGGCCCCTGACCGACGCGTGGTGGGTCGGTGGCGACGTCCACCCCGGTGCCGCCGCCGCCCTCCTCGCCGACGGGACCGGCCCCGTCACCGCACGCGCCGCGGTCGCGCACGAGGCCGTCGACGGACCCCTGCGCGCGGCGCAGCGGGCCGCCGCAGCGCTCCTGGTGGTCGCCGCCCTCGCCCTGGCCCTCGCCGGGACCGCGCTGCACGCCACGACCGCCCTGCAGTCCCGCGAGCTCGACGTCGCCCGCCTGCACGGCCTCGGCGCCCCTCGCCGGACCGTGCTCGCGTCCGTGCTCGCCGAGCAGGGCTTCCTCACCGCCGCGCCCGTGCTCCTCGGGGGCCTGCTCGGCGTCCTCGCGTGCTGGGCCGTCGGCCCGCTGCTCGCGGTGTCCGCCGACGGGCTCGCGCCCGTGCCCGCCGCCGTCCCGCAGTGGCCGTGGCCCGCGCAGGCGACGGCGCTCGTGCTGCTCCTGGTCGGGTGCGCGGTGATCGTCGTGCCGCTCGCGGCCCGCTCGGTGCGCCGCTCGACGATCGCCCGCCTCCGGATGGAGCCGCTCGCATGAGCGCCGCGTGGCGCCGGGCCCGCGCCGACCTGTGGCCCCTGCTGGTGACCGCGCTCGTCGTGGCGCTGCTGGTCGGCCTCACCGACGCGGTCCCGCGGCTGCTCACCCGGCAGGCCGACACCGCGGTGCGGACCGCGGTCGCGCAGGCCGACCCGGCCGCCGACCTCGTCGTCACGAGCAGGTACGGCGCGGGCGGGTCCGACGCCGCGGCGCCCGCCACCGACACCACGATCGGCGTCGACGACGTCGCGCGGCAGATCGACGCCGCGCTGCCGCCGTCGCTGGCCGCCGTCCTCGGAGCACCCGTCGCCACGGCGAGCAGCACCCAGCTCGCGGTCAGCACCCCGGGGCTGCCGACCGGCGGCCTGCTGTGGATGACCTACCTCTGGGCAGGGCAGGAACCCGCGGTCCGCTGGGTCGACGGCGCGGCACCCGGCCGGCCCGGCCCGGACGGCGCCGTGCAGCTCGCGCTCTCCGACACCGTCGCGCGCACCCTCGACGTCCGCGCCGGCGGGACCCTCGCGGTGCGCACGGCCGACGGCACCGCCGTCCCCGTCCTCGTCACCGGGGTGTTCAGCGCCGACGACCCGCAGGACCGCGTGTGGACGGGGCGGCCCGAGATCCTGGAGCCCCGCGCCTACGGCCCGAGCACCGGGCGGACGACCGTCGTCGGCGCACTGCTCTCGTCGGCGTCGCTGCCCGCCGCCCGCGCCGCGCTCGAGCCGGACGGCGTGACGCGCACCTTCCGGCTCCCCGTCGACCCGCAGGCGCTCGACCACGCCGGGTCGGGCGACCTCGTGCGGCAGGTCGCGGCACTCGAGGCGTCGCCCGAGTCGCTCACCGTCCCCGGGCCCGACGTGCGCGTGACGTCACGACTGGACCTGCTGCTCACGCAGGTCGGTGCGCGGGTCGGGGCGACCTGGTCGCAGGCCGTCGTCGTGCTCACCGGGCTGGCGTCCGGCGCAGCCCTGGTGCTGCTCGTCGCCGCCGACCTCCTCGCGAGGCGACGGACCACCGCGCTGCGGACGGTGCGCGCCCGCGGGCGGTCGCTCGCGAGGATCGCCGGGGCGGCGGCAGCCGAGTCCGCGGTCGTCGTCGCCGTCGGGGCCGCGGTGGGCCTGGTGCTCGGCGCCCTCGTGGCACCCGGCACCGTGACCTGGCCCTGGGTCCTCGTCGTCGTGACGGTCGGCGTGGTCGCACCGCCCGCGTTCGCGGCGACGACCGCACGGCAGGGCGACGCGCGCCGCGTCCCGACCGACCGGCACCGTCGCCGGCTCGCCCAGCGCGTCCGTACGGTCCGCAAGGTCTCGCTCGAGGCGGCACTGCTCGTGCTCGCCGTCGGCGCGACCGCCGCGCTGCTGCGGCGCGGGGTCGTGTCGCTCTCGGGCCCCGCCGACCTGGTGCTCGCCTCCGCGCCCGTGCTCGTCGCCGCCGCGGGCGGGCTCCTGCTGTGGCGCGGCGTCCCGCCGCTCGTCGGCGTCGCGCTGGGCGCCGCACGCCGGTCCCGCACGGCCGGTCCGCTGCTCGCGATGGCGCGCGCCCGCACCACGGGCGCCGTCCTGCCGTTCGTCGCGCTCGTCGTCCTCACCACGCTCGTCGCGCTGTGCGCCGCGCTCGCCGGCACCGCACGGGCCGGTCAGGAGGACGGCGCGTGGGACGCCGTCGGCGCCGATGTCGTGGTGCGGACGTCGTCGCCCGACGCGTCCCTGGAGGACGTCGCCGCGGCGCTGACGGCGGCCGACGGGGTCGACGCGGTCGCCGTCGGCCGGGCGCAGGACGAGCGCCAGCTCTTCGGCGTGCGCGGCGTCGACAGCGTGCGGGTGCTCGTGGTCGACCCCGTTCGCTACGCCGACCTGCTGGCCCGCACGCCGTTCGGTGCCGCGGACCAGCTCACGACGCTCGCCGACGCGTCCGCCGACGCGCGGACCCGCACCGCTCCCGGGGCGCTGCCCGCGCTCGTCCCCGCCGGGCTCCTCGGCGCCGAGCCGTCGCTGCGGTGGGGGGACGTCACGGTCGACCTCGAACCCGTCGGCGAGGTCCCCACGCTGCCCGCGCAGCAGCCCGCGAGCGCCTCTCCCACCGTCGTCGTCGACCGTGCGGCGCTGACGTCGGTCGTCACGGCCCTCGCGGAGGTGCGGGCCGAGCGGACCACCTCCCGCCCCGCCGGGACCGCGCACACGGCGGTCGACCCGGACACGGTGTGGGCCGTCGGACCGGGAGCGGCGACCGCAGCCCGGTCGGCGGCGAGCACCGTCGGCGCCGAGGACCTGAGCCGAGCGCAGTGGCTCGCCGACCGGCGGTCGGACCCCCTCGGCAGCGGGCTGGTCGGGCTCGTCGTCCTCGCGGCAGCGGTGTGCGCCGCACTGGCGTCGACGGTCGTCGTCCTCGATGCCGCCGCCTCCGCCCCCGGGCGCGCCCGGTCCCTCGCGACGGCCCGCGTCCTGGGGCTGCGCGGTCGGGCTTCGGCGCGCGTCGCCGCCGGCGAGCTGCTGCCGCCGCCGGTGGTCGCCGCGGCCGGGGGCGTCGTGATCGGCGTCCTGCTCGTCGGCGCGCTCGCCGGGCCGCTCGCGCTGCGGCTCGTCACCGGCCAGGCCGCCGACCCCGTGGTCGAGCCGGCGTGGTGGGCGGTCGCGCCCGTCGCGCTCCTCGCGGTGACCGTGCTGGTGGTCGTCGCGGTCGAGTCGTCCGCCCGTCGTCGCGAGCGGCTCGGGCAGGTGCTCCGCGTCCGCTGACCCGGCGGCGTCCTAGGTCCCCACGGTCCGCGCGGTCGCGAAGAGGATGATCAGCAGCCCGCCGCCGACGATGTAGACGACGAGCCAGAGCAGGAACGACCGGTTCTCGAGCCAGTCGGCCAGCCGCCCGAGCAGCAGGACGATCCCGACGACGACGAGAACGCCGATGACGAGCTCCACGGCACACCTCCGCGTCGAGACGGCGACACCCACGAGCGGGCTGACGTCGGGAGGAGTGCGCGCGCCGGCGCGGTGATACCGGCCGCCGCGTCCACCGGCGGTGCGCGGACTCACGCCGCCGTGGCCGCTCCGCCGTCGTGTCCCGACTCCTCGCGGTTGCGGCGCAGGACCTCGAGCTCCGCACTGACGACGCCGAGGACGAACAGGTCGACGAGCAGCCCCCAGCTCGCGTCCCACGCGGAGAGCCGGAACAGGAAGAACTGGGTGACGAGCAGGCTGACGAGCACGGCACGCCGGAACCAGCGGTACCCCTCGACGGCGTCGCGCCGGACCTGGACCAGCCCGACGACGGCGAACGCAGCACCGACGAGCCCGCTGACCACGGCGCCGGCGGCGACCCACCACAGTCCCCCGAGGTCGCCCCACGCGAGCAGCCCGCGGGTCACCGAGACGGCCGCCGTGGCGACGAGCAGGACGACGGCGAGCCACGGCACGAACCGCGCGCGGACCAGCAGGTGCAGCGCGCGCACGGCCCCGCGGGAGACCGCCTCGACGACGTCGGGCAGCTCGTCGTGGTCGTCGACGACCGAGCGGAGCAGGGCCCGGGTCTCGGCGGTGCCGGGCACGTCGCCCGCCTCGGCCAGCCGCGCCTCCGCCCTGGCCCTCGCCGGGCCGGTGAAGCCGCCGACGACGCCGGCCACCGCCTCGTCCACGGCCCCCGCCAGCGCCTCGCGGGGGTCGCGGGGGCGACGGCCGTGCAACGCCTCGGCGACCAGGCCCAGCGCGACGACGGTGGCGTAGATGATCGCGGCCGTCGGCTCGTAGAAATAGTCGTTGTCGGCGGTGACGAACTTGCCCACCTCGTCGACGAACAGCCCGAACCCGACGCCCCCGACGATCGCCCCGAGCGGGCGCAGGACCGGGCCGAGGAAGGACAGCAGCAGCACGAACGCCAGCGCCATGAGCAGTCCGCCCCACAGCACGTGCGCGACGTGCAGCCCGCCGCCGCCGAGCTGCGGGTAGCCCGACGCGGCCAGCAGCGCGCGCGTGACCAGCACCGTGAGCGCCGTGACGACGAGGAACGTGCCGAGGTGCCGGGTCGCGAGCGGGTCGCGCGGCAGCCCAAGCCGCAGCAGCAGGTGGACGGGGGACGCGGCGCCGCCCGGGAGTCGCTCGTGGCCGTCGCCGTCCCGCGGGCTCACGGCCGCCAGCTCGGTCCGGACGCCGGGACGGGGCCCGGGCCGACCGCTGCGACCAGAGGCGAGCGCGGGTCGTCGGTCACACCCGCATGGTCGCACCACGCCCACGACGGGTGCCGCCGGCTCGCCGACCGGCGCGTGCGCGTGCGTCCACGAGTGTGTCGCCGTGCGTTCACCCGCTGGTTGGACCGACGACATCGACGTGTGTCTAAATAGAGCCATGTCGAACCAAGCGCGGGGCGTCACCGACGAGGAGCCCCGAGCATGACCACCACGTCGGGCGCCACGGAGACCTGCGCACCGTTGACCCCGCTCGCGACCCGGGCCATGAGCGCGGCAGCGGCCGACGACGTCGCGCGCGCCCTCAAGGCGCTGGCCGACCCGCTGCGGCTGCGCGCCCTGTCGCTCATCTCGGCCAGCCCCACCGGCGAGGCCTGCGTGTGCGACATCAGCGAGCTCACGGACGTCTCCCAGCCGACCGTGTCGCACCACCTCAAGGTCCTCAAGGAGGTCGGACTGCTCACGTCGGAGCGCCGCGGCACGTGGGTGTACTACCGCATCGTCCCGGCGCACCGCGGCGCGCTGCGGTCGCTGCTGGAGACGTTCGCGCCCGCGACGGTGGACCTCACCTCGCGCACCGCCCCGCCGCAGCCCGACGCCCAGCCCGTCGACCTCGACCCCCTGCTCGACCGCGTCGTGCGCGACCTCGCCGAGCGCTTCCCCGCCATCGCGCCCGACCGCGTCCGGGACGTCGTGCGCGACTCGTCGACCGCGCTGGCCCGCAGCGCCGGGGTCGACCGCCACCTCGTGGTGCTCACGGAGCGGTTCGCACGCCAGCGGCTCGAGGACCTCGCCCGGGCGGCGACGCGCGACGGTGTCCCCCACGTGCTGTTCGTGTGCGTCGCCAACGCCGGACGGTCGCAGCTCGCGGCGGCACTGCTGCACCGGTACGCCGGCGACGCCGTGGTGGTCCGGTCCGCCGGCTCCGCGCCGGCCTCCGACGTCCACGCTCACGTACGCACGGCACTCGACGACCTGGACGTCGGCGACGCTGTCTTCCCCAAGCCCCTCACCGACGACGCTGTCCGCGCGGCCGACGTCGTGGTCACGATGGGGTGCGGCGACGTCTGCCCCGTCTACCCCGGCATCCGGTACGAGGACTGGGCCGTCGGCGACCCCGCCCTCGCCTCGCCGGAAGGTGTCGACGCGATCCGCGCGGACATCGACGCCCACGTCCGCGCCCTGCTGCGCGAGCTCCTGCCCGACCTCGCGCTGCCCTCCGCCTAGGCCCCCACCACCCGGTCCCCGCACCACCGCACCCGAGGAGCACCATGAGCACCACGAACGACAACCCCAGCGTCCTGTTCGTCTGCGTCCACAACGCCGGCCGCTCGCAGATGGCGGCCGGGTTCCTCACCGCACTGTCCGGCGGCGCCGTCGAGGTCCGCTCGGCAGGATCGGCGCCCGCCGACCAGGTCAACCCCGTCGCCGTCGAGGCCATGGCGGAGGTCGGCATCGACATCCGGGCCGAGCAGCCCAAGGTCCTCACCACCGAGGCCGTCGAGGCGTCCGACGTCGTCGTCACCATGGGCTGCGGCGACGCATGCCCCTACTTCCCCGGCAAGCGCTACGAGGACTGGGTGCTCGAGGACCCGGCGGGCCAGGGCATCGAGTCGGTCCGCCCGATCCGTGACGAGATCCGCGGGCGCATCGAGACGTTGCTCGGCGAGCTCGGCGTCACCCCCGTCGCGGTCTGAGCGGGGACGCCGCGTCGCTCTCCGCCCCTGGGTCGGGACGACACGACCCCGGGCGCGACCGCGGCCTACCGCGCGGACGAGCCCCCGTCGGAGGCGACCTGTGCCGCCTCACGCCGCCGCCGGTGCGGCGGCCGTTCCTCGGCTACGGCAGGTCGCCGCTGCGGCCGTGCGGGACGCCCGTGGCGAGGCCGAGCGTCACGACCCCCGTGCCGCCGGACGTCGAGCAGCACGCACCGGCAGGCGCCGGGTCGTCGAGGAGGTCGCCCGTCGTGCACACCCCGGTCTCGGGCAGCTCGAGCCGCACCTCGTCGGCGGCGTCACGGTCGCCCGCGAGGGCCGCCGCGACCGACCGGACCTGCTCGTAGCCCGTGGCGAGCAGGAACGTCGGGGCGCGCCCGTAGCTCTTCATGCCCACCAGGTAGAAGCCGGCGTCGGGGTGCGCCAGGACGCGCTCGCCGTGGGGCGGGACCGTGCCGCACGAGTGCAGGTTCGGGTCGATGAGCGGGGCCAGCGCGCGGGGTGCCTCGACCACCGGGTCCAGGTCGAGCCTGACCTCGCGGAGCAGGTCGAGGTCGGGGCGGAACCCCGTCGCGTCGACGACCGCGTCCACGTCGAGGGCGGTCGGCTCGCCCCGCACTGCGGCGTGCACGCGCAGGCGGTCGCCGACCGGCTCCAGGCGGACGACCGCGACCCGGGTCAGCAGCGTCAGGGCGCCCGCGTCGACGGCCTCGCGCAGGCGGGTGCCGAGCAGCCCGCGGGCCGGGAGCTCGTCGGCCGCACCACCGCCGAAGAGGCGCCTCGGGGACCCACCGCGGATCGCCCACGTGATCGTGGTGCCGGGCTCCTGCCGCGCGAGCTCGGCGAGCGCGAGCAGGCTGTTCCCGGCCGAGTGGCCCATGCCGACCACGAGCGTGTGCCGGCCGACGAAGCGTGCCCGGTCGGCACCGAGGACGTCGGGCAGCGGCCCGGTGAGCCACGCCGCGGCGGTGTCCTCGCCGAGAGCCGGCAGGCCTCCCCCGCCGACCGGGTTGCGCCGGCCGTACGTCCCGGACGCGTCGAGGACGGCTGCGGCGGGGACGTCGACGACCTCGCCCGCCGACTCCGTGCGCACCCGGTAGGGGCGGCGCTCCCGGCCGAGCGACTGCGTGCGGTCCGCGCCGTCCCGGGTGACGCCGACGACCCGCACCCCGGTCCGGACGTGCTCGGCCAGCGGGGTCGTCGTCGCCAGCGGCACCAGGTACTGCTCGACGAGCTCGCGGCCGGTCGGCAGCGCGTCGGCGTCGGGCTCCGTCCAGCCGGTGGGCTCGAGGAGCCGACGGGCCGCGGCGTCGACGGCGTAGCGCCACGGCGAGAACAGCCGGACGTGGCCCCACGACGCGACGGCGGCACCGACGGTGTCGCCCTGCTCGAGCACGAGCGGTTCGAGGCCGCGCTCGCGCAGGTGGGCGGCGGCGGCGAGGCCGACCGGACCGGCGCCGATGACGACGACCGGGAGGTCGGGGTGCTGGGTGGTCATGGTGTCCTTCTTCTCGGGGCCCGGGCGGGGTCAGGTGGTGCAGCAGACGACGCCGGCGACGGGTGCGGGCTGCGGGCCGAGCGCGGACCGGACCGCGCGGCGGGCCCGCTCGACCGCCGCGGCGGCGCGCGCCGCGGTCGTGCGGGTCCGGGCCGGGCTCTGCGTGGCGCGGAGCCGCTCGTGCAGGCGCCGGTCCAGGTCGGCGCGCTCCTGGTGGTAGAGGTCGAGGTACAGCTCGGGGTGCATCAGTGCTCCTGGGGCTTGCGGGCGCGCACGACGGCACCGTGCATGCCGTCGGCGACCTCGTGGGTGAAGGTGACCTCGGCGTCGGCGAAGCCTGCGGCGGCGAGCCCGTCGAGGTACTCGGTGCGGCTCAGCGCGCCGGCGATGCAGCCGACGTAGGAGCCGCGCTCCGCGCGCTGCTCGGGACTCAGCCGGTCCTCGGCGACGACGTCGGAGATGCCGACCCGGCCGCCGGGCGTCAGGACGCGGAAGACCTCGGACAGGACTGCCGTCTTGTCGGGCGAGAGGTTGACGACGCAGTTGGAGATGACGACGTCGACGGACGCGTCGTCGAACGGCAGGTCCTCGATCGTGCCCTTGCGGAACTCGACGTTCGCCGCCCCGGCCTTCTCCGCGTTCGACCGGGCGAGGGCGAGCATCTCGTCGGTCATGTCGACGCCGTAGGCGAACCCGGTCGAGCCCACGCGCCGCGCCGACAGCAGGACGTCGATGCCGCCGCCCGAGCCGAGGTCGAGCACGCGCTCCCCCGCGCGCAGCTCGGCGACCGCGAGGGGGTTGCCGCAGCCGAGGGACGCCAGGCGCGCCTCGTCGGGAAGCCCGACGAGGTCCTGGGCGTCGTAGAGCGCCTCGCCGAACCGCTCGTCGATCGGCTCGGCCGCGCCGCAGCTCCCACCGCAGCACCCGTCGGTCGCGGTCTGCGTCGCCGCCAGCGCGTAGCGCTCACGGACCTGCTCACGGATGTCGCTCATGACCGCCTCCTAGGCATCGATGGTTGTCGATAGTTGCCGACGGGGCGATCATGGACCCGTCCATCCATGGGTGTCAATATCGACTTTCGTCAATGTCTGCTCCATGATGGGGACATGACCGTCAACCTGCTGCCCGTGGTCGCCACCGGCGGTGCGTGCTGCACCCCGCTCACGAGCGACGCCATCACCGAGGACGACGCCGCTCGGCTCGCGCGCACGCTCAAGGCGCTCGCCGACCCCGCGCGACTGCGGCTGCTGTCGCTGATCGCGGCCCACGAGGGCGCCGAGGCGTGCGTCTGCGACCTGACCGAGCCGGTCGGGCTCAGCCAGCCGACCGTGTCGCACCACCTCAAGCAGCTCGTCGAGGCCGGCCTCGTCACGCGGGACAAGCGGGGCGTGTGGGCGTACTACTCGCTCGTGCCGGGCGCGCTGGAGCAGGTCACCCAGCACCTCACGGCGCACCTGACGCCCGCGAGCGCGGCGTGAGCACCGTGCGCGGCGCGAGCGCAGTGAGCGGCGCGGGCGGGGTCGCCGTGCGGGCGATGACGCGCGACGACTGGGCGGACGTCGCGCGGATCTACGCCGACGGGATCGCCACGGGGCACGCCACGTTCGCGGCCGAGGCGCCGGGGTGGGAGCAGTTCGACGCGGGCCGTCTCGCCGAGCACCGCTGGGTCGCCGTCGACGACGCGGGCTCGGTCCTGGGGTGGGTCGCGGTCTCTCCCGTGTCCGACCGCTGCGTGTACGCGGGGGTGGTCGAGGTCTCGGTGTACGTCGACGGTGGCGCGCAGGGCCGCGGGGTCGGGCGGGCGCTGCTCGACGCCCTCGCCGCGAGCGCGCGCGCCGCCGACGTGTGGACGCTGCAGGCGGGCGTCTTCCCGGAGAACACGGCCAGCCTCGCGCTGCATGCGGCAGCGGGCTTCCGCACGGTGGGCACGCGGGAGCGGCTCGGGCTGATGTCGCACGGCCCTCTGGCGGGCCGGTGGCGGGACGTCGTGCTGCTGGAGAAGCGGCTGTAGGTCCGCCGCCGCGCGGGGCACGGCCGACGGCGCGCCCCTTCGTGCGCCGCGGTGCGGCGGGTCGAGCGCGACGGAGGGCCGTCACCGGTCGACCCGGGACGGCCCTCTCGTGGTGCGCTGCCCGAGGGCGAGCGCGTCGACGGCGGCGGTTCGCCGTCAGGCAATGACGGCGAGGCCGCCCGTCCAGGTGATGCGCTCGCTCGCGGCCGTCGGACGGGACGGTGAGGGAGTCGAAGGTCTCGAAGCTCAGCAGGTTGGGCTGGGACGTCGTGCGGGCCGCCTCCCCCGGCCATGCCGCGAGCCCAGGGTCGATCGATTTTGACTGACCCTAAGAGTAAGGGTTGCACGTTTGGTCCGGGTCGTGTCAGGGTGACCGCGATCACAGACCTGTGCAGCGAGGCTGCCGCACGGGTCGCGGACGGACCGAGGCGCGACGACGCACCTCAGATCGGAGTCCCCATGAGAGCAACGATCCGCACGGCAGCCCTGACGGCCGCCGCCCTCGTCACGGTCGGGCTGGCAGCACCCGCCGTCGCCTCCCCCGCCGTCGGGCCCGCCGGCACGGGCGAGTTCCGCGGCGTGAACTGGGCCGACCCACGCGACAACTACGCCGACGACGAGGTCGTCCCCTCAGGCCTGAGCACGGCCGACGACTACCGGACCACCTACGCCAAGGCATCGGCGATCGTGCAGGAGTTCCGCCACGAGGTGCGGGCCAACACCGTCCGGCTGCCGATCAACCCCTCGAGCGTCGGGACCGCGTGGTGGGACTCGTACCGGGGAGCGATCGACGCCGCGACCAGGCACGGCTTCAAGGTGATCCTCAGCTACTGGGAGGCCGACGACGCCAAGGACGGCCGCGTCGACGACCCGGCCGCGTTCGACGCCATGTGGGACACCGTCGTCGACCGGTACGCGAAGAACCCGAAGGTCTACTTCGAGATCATGAACGAGCCCTTCGGCTACTCGCTCGACGCGTGGGTCGGCCTCAGCGCCGACTGGCTCGCCGACCACGACGAGGTGCGACGCTCGCGCGTCATCGTCTCCGGCACCGGCTACAACGACGACGTCACCGGCGTCGGCGCCGCGCGCGAGCTGGACGGGACGCTGCTGTCCCTGCACTTCTACGGCTTCTGGGCGAACCACACGACCGAGGAGGAGTGGAAGGCGAACCTGCTGCCGCGCCTGGGCGACGTCGGCTGGCGCACGGTCGTCACCGAGGCCGGCTCCCCCATGACCACCGGGCTCAACTACGGCAACCACACGGGCGACGTCTCGACCGCCTACCTGGGCGCCCTCACCGAGGTCGCCCGCGACCAGGGCATCGGCATCGTGTACTGGCCGGGCCTGCGCACCGGTGACTCCTACACCCTCACGGAGGAGGTCGCCCCGGGCGACCTCGAGGTCACCAACGCGTCCGGCCTCGCCCAGATCCAGTGGGGCTGGCGGCTGCTCAAGAAGGAGCAGCTCAACGACCTGCCGCCCGCACCGCCCGGCGAGCCGCTCGTCAGCGTGCACCACAGCGGCGGCGACGACGTCTGCCTCGACGTGCCCGGCGCGTCCACCGCCGCGGGGACCGTCCTGGGGCTCTGGTGGTGCAACGGCGGGGGCAACCAGTCGTTCGACGCCACCGCGGCCGGCGAGCTGCGGATCTACGGCGACATGTGCGTCGCGCCGCAGGGTGGCACGCCCGTCGTCGGAGCCGGCGTCGTGATCGTCGACTGCAGCGGCGGCGCCGAGCAGCGCTGGACCGTCGCGGCCGACGGCTCGATCGCGAGCGCCGCCGCACCGACGCTCTGCCTCGCGACCCCCGCGGACTCGTGGGGCGCGGCGCTCGCGACCTGCGAGCCCGGCGCGACGACCCAGCAGTGGACGCGCGCGGCCTGACCTGCTCGAGGACGACGGCCGTCACGGGGGCTCCCCGGGGCGGCCGTCGTCTCGTCGTGACCCGGTCTCCTGGCGCGGGCGCCGAGACGAGGAGCCTCGGTACAGTGCCGGGAGGGGTGCCTGCCGGAGGGAGGCGACCGTGCGAGCGCACCGCGTCGTGACGCCGCGTCCACAGGTCGAGCGCGGCCCCGACCGCCCCGGGCGGGAGCCGCACCGCCCCGGACTCGCCCGCCTCGTCCGCGCGCACCCCACACCCGCGTCGGTCGTCGCACTCCAGCGGGTCGCCGGGAACCGGGCCACGCGACAGGCGCTGCGCGGCACCCGACGGTCCCCCGGCGTGCCCGTCGTGCAGCGCGCCGCGTACGGGCTCGACCTCCAGCCGAGCCAGGACGCCTACGTGGACCACGCGGTGCGGCTGTGGAAGACGCAGCCGGGCATGCTGCTCACCGACTTCGTCGACGCCACCATGACGACGATCGCACGCGAGCTCAAGGCCAGCGTGCCCTTCTTCGCGTGGACGTTCGTCTCGAGCGGGGGCGCGTCGGGGATCTTCGACTCCGAGATCTGGAAGGTCAAGGTCAACGTGTCGAAGTTCAGCGCCCGCAAGCCCCCCAAGAAGCTCCAGGACCTCAACCCGGCCGAGGTCACCGAGATCGTCGGCACGCTCTACCACGAGTCCCGTCACGCCGACCAGGACGTCGTCATCATCCGGTCGCTGCTCGACCAGAGGCAGAGCCCGAAGCAGATCCACGCCACCACGAGGATCCGCCGCGACGTCATCGACGCGGTGAAGGCGAAGAAGTACGCCGTGCCCCTCGACGCGGACCAGGTCGCGCACGCCGGGCGCATGTTCGACGTCATGTACGGCACGCACAAGGAGCTCCTGACGTTCCTCGTCCAGCACTCGGCGGCGTTCGCCGGGCTGGACGCGCTGAGCGGGCAGGGCTCGTCGCTGACCGCCGCGGCGCCCCACGTCCGGACGTTCACGACCTGGCACACGCGCGTGCTGCAGCCCAAGCTCACGCGGATGGCGGCCGCGACGAACCTCACGACCGTCGAGAAGGCGCTCCTGCAGCGGCTCCAGTCGGTCGACACCGAGCTCACGGCGTTCCTCACCGCGTGGAAGAAGGTCGCCGGGAAGTCCAGGCCCGCGGCGTCGGACGTCGACGACGTCCGCGTGCTCGCCGGGGACGCCCGGGACGCGGTCAACGAGGCCTACGCCCACCTGGAGGGCGAGGTCGACGCGTTCCGGGTCGAGGCCAAGGTCAAGGGGGCGTTCTCCGCGAAGATCGCCACGCCGTAGCCCTGCGGCTCAGGGACCGTCCACGACCGCGAGCGCCTCCCGCTGCTCGACGACGTCCGGGACGACGGCCGGGCCGGGCGGCGCGTGCAGCCACCGTGCGGCCGACACGGCGGCAGCGAGCCCGAGCAGGGTGGCGCAGAACGCGAGCGCGACGACGAACGACCGCGCCGTCGTCACGGTGCCGGCCCCGCTGCCCCAGAACAGCAGCCCGGTCGCGACGGCGACGCAGAAGGTCGCGGACAACCGCTGCGTGAGCTGCAGGAACGACGCCGCGACGCCGTGCAGGCCCGCGGGGGCGAAGCCGAGGGTCACGGCGCGCAGCGGCGGCTCGACGAGACCGCTGGCGACGCCGAGCGCGGCCTCGACGACCGCGACGGCGACGAGCAGCCGCGCGCCGTCGGCGAGGCTGCCGGCGACCGCGAGCGCCGCGACGGCGAGGGCCTGGACGAGCAGCGCGACGGTGACGGTCCGCGGTCCGCGGCGGGCGAAGACGCGCGCGGCGAGGGTCGACCCGGCGATGCGACTGAGGGCCGCGGGCACGAGCACGACCGCGACGGCGAGCCCCGACATGCCGGCGCCCTGGAGCAGGTGGAGCGTGAGGACCGTGCCGTGCCCGACGAGCGCGCCGAACCACAGCAGGGCGACGACGTTGCCGGTGACGAAGCCGGCCTGCCGCACGAGCGCGGGCGCGAACAGGGCGAGCCGCCCGCGCGCCGTGTACCGCACCTCCCACCGCACGAGCGCGGCGCCGAGCAGCAGGACGGCGGCGCCGATCCCGACGGTCGCGGCGGGCGGCAGTCCGGGGTCGACGACCGGCAGGGTGACCAGGACGGTCACGGCGGCCAGCAGGACGATCCCGGGCAGGTCGAGGTCGGGACGTCGCCGCGGGCCGTCGGCGCCGGGCAGGACCCGCAGGGCGAGGGTGAGCGTGGCGAGCGCGAAGGGCACGTGGAGCAGCAGGACGACGCGCCACGCCCACGCCTCCGGCAGCAGCGCGAGGGTCGCGCCGGCGGCGAGCGGCCCGACGAGGGCGGCGGCCGCGCCCGCGCTGGTGTAGGCGGCGAGCGCGCGCACGCGTCGGGGGCCGGTGAACCGGTCCTGCACGATGCCGAGGACCTGCGCGCTGGTCAGCCCGGCACCGAACCCCTGCACGACGCGTCCCGCGACGACCCACCAGACGTCGGGGGCGCCCGCGGAGGCGAGGGCCCCGACGACGAAGACGAGCAGGCCGGTGACGAACAGGCCGCGCCGGCCGAACGCGTCACCGAGGCGTCCGCCGGGGACGAGGCCGAGGGCGAAGGTCAGCGAGTACGACGCGAGCAGCCACTGGACCTGCCCGGTGTCGGCGTCGAGGGCGGCGGTGAGGCTGGGGACGGCGAGGTTGAGGACCGCGTGGTCGAGCAGCGTCGCGAACCCGGCGCCGAGGCAGCACAGCAGCGCGAGGCGCGCGTGGCGGTCGGCCGGCGCGGTCGGCGGGTCGTGCCGGGCGGTGGTGGCGGGGTGGGGCATGACGACCTTCCGTGCGCGGGGATGCGCACGTTAGGGACGTCGCCGGTCCGGCGCCACGTCCGGGTGGATCGGTTCACGATCCGGACGGCCGCGGCCCCGCTCTGGTGGTCGAGGCGCCGGTCAGGTCCGGGCCGCGGTCAGGACGGTGGTCGGGGCGGTGGTCGGGGCGGTCGTCAGGGCAGCGCGTCGGCCGGCTGGTAGAAGTTCCGCTCCCAGCGGTGGCGCCGGACGACCGCGCGCTGCTCCGGGCTGAGTCGGCGTCCGTCGCTCGTGACGGCGTTGCGCTCGACGTTGCGGACCGTGCGCATCCCGGCGATGACGGTCGAGACCGCGGGCTGGTCGAGGACGTACCGCAGGGCCGTGTCCGCCAGGTCGTCGGTGTCGATGCCGAGGTCGCGGACCAGCGCGTCGACGTGCCGCTCGACCTGCGCGGGCCGGTCGCCGCCGAAGTAGGTGTTCCTGAAGTCGCCCTCGGGGAAGGTCGACCCGGCGGTGATGCGGCCGGTCAGCCCGCCCTCGTCGAGGGCGACGCGCACGATGACGCCGACACCGTGCTCGGTGCACGCGGGCAGCAGGTGCTCCTCGGGCTGCTGGTGCCACGCGTTGTGGATCACCTGGACGGTGTCGACCGTCCCGCTGCGGACGAGCGCGAGCGCGTTCTCGGGCTGGTAGTCGTTGACCGACACCCCGAAGAAGCGGATCTTGCCCTCCTGGCGCAGGTCCGTGATGGTCTCGAGCCAGTCGCCGCGTCCGACCCACTCGTCGCTCCACACGTGGAACTGCAGGACGTCGAAGGCCTCCAGGCCCGACGCCGCGAGGCTCGTCTCGAGGCTGCGGCGGATGTGCTCGCCGGGGAACGCTTCGTCCGGGTGCAGGCCGTCGGGTGCGGGCCAGACGCCGTTCTTCGGCGGGACCTTGGTGGCGACGTGCACGTCGGGGTGGTCGCGCAGGACGCTCCCGACGATCCGCTCGCTCTCGCCGTACCCGCGCGCGGTGTCGACGAAGTTCACACCGAGCTCAATGGCGCGGTGCAGGGCGGCGACGGACTCGTCCTCCTGGGCGCCGACCCACTGCGACGCGCCGATGCCCCACGCGCCGTAGCCGATCTCGGACACGGTCAGGCCGGTCGTCCCCAGCGGTCGGTACTCCATGCGGGCTCCTCGTCACGTGCGTCGTGGCCCGCTCGGGGCCGGACGGCCGCCGTCGGGCGGGCCGGGTCCAGCCTCGCCCCGGTGCGCCCGACGCGCGAGCGGACCGCGCTCAGGCGTCCCAGCGGACGACGACCGGCGCCCGGAGCCCGGGCAGGGGCATCGAGGTCGCCTCGCGCTCGACCGCGGCGCGGGACGCCGCCGTGAGCGCGACCCACGTCCGGACGGTCACCTTCTCCTCGGCGCGGCGCCACCAGCCGACGACGTCGCCGTCGACGAGGACGGCGCCGGGCCACACGCGCGACGTCCACAGCTCGGCCCGCCGCCCGGGGTCGGGCACGAGCAGCTCGCGGTCACGGCCCTGCAGCAGGAAGAACGCGTCGCCGCTCGGGAGCAGCCGGGCGGCGGCCGTCGGTCCCGCGGGCGCGCGCAGCGTGGCCTCGTCGTCCGCGAGCACCCACGCGTCGCCGACCGGGGTGCGCACCGGGACGAGCTCGTCCCGCAGGGACGCGAACGCCGGGACCGCGGAACGTGCCCGCAGCCCCGCCCAGTCGCCGAACCCGTCGGCCGTCCCGGGTCCGAGCACGTGCAGGTACCGGCGCGCGAGCTCGCGCCGCGCCTGCGCCGGGTCGACGTCGGGCGCGGCCGTCGTGCGCAGCAGCGGTCGGCTCGCGCCGTCCCACCGGATCAGCACGCGCCCCGTCGTCGCGGCGTACCGGAACTGGTTCGGGTGGACGCCGAGCGCACGCCCGGCCGCGTTGGCGGACTCCTCGCGTCCGTCGAGGAACGCCTCGAGCCGGTCCGCGACGTCGGCCGCGAACCGCCGACGGTCGTCGTCCGCCGGTGTCCGAGCGACCGTGAAGACCGCGCGGTCCTCGACGGGCACGACGTACGTGCTGAAGCGCGGGCCCCACACCTGGACCAGGCCGGGGTCGTCGAGGGCGGCCGACGACGTCGCGTCGACACGCGCGTGCAGCTGCAGGAGCGCGGCCCGCGGCACGCTGTCGGTCAGGCCCGCCCACGCGGCCCGGCGCAGCGACGCAGGCCCGGCCGGCCGCCGCTCGTCGAGGGCGCCCGTCCTTCGCCGGAAGGCGAGCACCTGCTCGCGTCCCACCGTCATCGGCACCGTCATGCGCCCGTCCCCGTCCCCCGCGCACCCGGGCGCTCCCGTCCGACCGCCCGTGTCGACTCTACGGGCGGCACACTCGGGGAATGGGAACCCCGACGTCGTGGGTGCTGCACGTCGACCTCGACCAGTTCGTCGCGGCCGTCGAGGTGCTGCGCCGGCCCGAGCTCGCCGGCAGGCCGGTGGTGGTCGGCGGGCGGGGCGACCCGACCGAGCGGGGCGTCGTGTCGACGGCGTCGTACGAGGCCCGCGCGTTCGGCGTCCGCTCCGGGATGCCGCTGCGGATCGCGGCCCGCAAGCTGCCCGACGCGGTGTTCCTGCCGGTCGACGCGCCCGAGTACGAGGCCGTGTCCGAGCAGGTGATGGCGACGCTGCGCTCGCTCGACGTCGTCGTCGAGGTGCTGGGGTGGGACGAGGCGTTCCTCGGCGCCCGCACGGACGACCCCGAGGCCCTGGCCCGCCGCGTGCAGGAGGCGGTGCTGCGCGCGACGCGGCTGCACTGCTCGGTCGGCATCGGGGACACCAAGGTGCGCGCGAAGATCGCGACCGAGCACGGCAAGCCCGCGGGCGTCTTCCGGCTGACCGCGCAGAACTGGTCGGAGGTCATGGGCGCACGCCCCACGATCGACCTGTGGGGCGTGGGCACCAAGGTCTCCAAGCGCCTCACGACGCTCGGGATCGCGACGGTCGACGAGCTCGCGGCCGCACCGGTCGAGGCGCTGGTCGCGGAGTTCGGGCCGCGCATGGGCGTCTGGTACCACGAGCTCGGGCAGGGCCTCGGCCCGGTGACCGTCGACGACACCCCGTGGGTCCCCCGCGGGCACAGCCGCGAGACGACGTTCCAGCAGAACCTCACGACGCCCGAGCAGGCCCGCGACGCGGTCCGCGCCCTCGCCGAGCAGGTCGTCGCGGACGCCGAGGCCGACGGGCGCCCCGTCGTCCGCGTCGCGCTCAAGGTGCGCTACGCGCCGTTCGTCACGACGACGACCAGCCGCAAGCTGCCCGAGCCCACCCAGGACCCGGCGGTCGTCGTCGCCGCGATCCTGGACCTGGCCGGGAAGATCGAGGACCGCGAGATCCGCCTGCTCGGCGTGCGGGCGGAGATGGCGATGCCCGAGGACACCCCGCCCGGCGACCGGACGCCGGTGCGCGGCCGCCTCTGACCGCGACGGCCCACCAGCACCAGGGCCGTCGTCAGGACCGCGAGTCGCGCCAGGCCACCCACTGCTCGACGAGCGACAGGTCGTAGTCCGGCCCCGACACGCCGACGGTGAACAGCGTCACCCCGGCCTCGACCAGGGCGTCCGCGACCTCGGCGGGCGGCTTGCCGACCCCGACGCTGCGCTCGACGAGCGCCGCGGTGTCGCGGCCGACCGCGACGCCGTGCTCGTCGAGGATCGCGCTCTTGCGGACGAGGGTGTCCAGGTCGCCGAACGAGTGCCACGCGTCCGCGTGCTCCGCGACGACCCGCAGCGTCTTGCGCTCGCCACCGCCCCCGATGAGCACCGGGATGTCCCGGGTGGGGACCGGGTTGGACGCGGCCCAGCGGCTCTTGATGCGCGGCAGGGCGTCCGCCAGGTCGGCGATGCGCGAGCCCGCGGTGCCGAACTCGTAGCCGAACTGGTCGTAGTCCTTCTCGAACCACCCGGCCCCGATGCCGAGGATCAGCCGGCCGCCGCTGATGTGGTCGACCGTGCGGGCCATGTCGGCCAGCAGCTCGGGGTTGCGGTACGAGTTGCACGTGACGAGGGCGCCGATCTCGACCCGGCTGGTCTGCTCGGCCCACGCGCCGAGCATCGTCCAGCACTCGAAGTGCTTGCCGTCGGGGTCGCCCGACAGCGGGAAGAAGTGGTCCCAGTTGAAGACGACGTCCACGCCGGCGTCCTCGGCGCGGCGGACCGCGTCCCGGATCTGCTGGTAGTCGGCGTGCTGCGGCTGGATCTGGACGGCGATGCGGATGGCGCGTGTCATGGCGTCACGCTACGACCGCGCCAGGCCGGCTGCTCGCGAGCCGGTCGGTCGCATCAGCCTCCGAGGGGCGCAGCGGTGGCGAACCTGGGAAGCACCGCCTAGCGCCGACAGGCCATGCCTTGGCCAGACGCCTGGATCGCCGAGGCACCAACCTTTTGTGCAGTCGACCGGGTGAATCCTGCCCACGCCCTTCTCCTCGGTGGTCCCCGCTGCCAAGTTGAGTGACATGGCGCACCGACGCGCGAAGGGCAGCATGATGGAGCAAACCGAAGACCCCGCGATCCCGACCCCGAGCTCCGAGCCGGACCTCGATCCAGCAGCCGTCGTCGAGGCCGCAGCGATCGACGGCAACGAGGCTGTAGTCGATTCGCCGCCGAAGAAGAAGGCGGCAGCCGTAGAGCGGCCATACCCTCGAAAGACGCTCGAGGACGCCCTGCGCGTTCCCACCACGATCCGAACCAATAATGGCGGCAACCCGTGGGCGCCATCAGAGGTTGCGAAAAGTCTTGGCGTGGGCATGAGCGGCAACTTCTTCTACCTCACCGCCGCATCTCGGGACTTCGGCCTAACGGATGGGACGCGCGAAGCGCAGGCCATCTCCCTCACCGAGCTAGGACGACGCGCCGTCTACCCGACTTCGCCCGAAGATGCAGAGGCAGCCAAACTCGACGCGTTCTTCAACGTTGACATATTCCGGAAGCTCGTCGAATACTACGGGGGTAGCAAACTCCCCGAGAGCGAGTTTGTTCGAAACACTCTTGAAGCCACCTTCGGACTCGATCCTCGGACCCATGACGAGGTTCTTGACCTTTTTGCTAAGAACTGTCGGTTCGTCGGTGTCGGCGCAGAGTGGCACGGACGGACCGCGCCTCCCGCCCTGCATGTCGCGAGTCCCGCGACTCCAGCCGACACCAGGCAGGCAGCGCCGGCGACAGTTGACCGTGACGCGAGCGGTGTGTGCTTCGTGATCATGCCCTTCGTCGAGCGCACGGATGCTTACGCGACAGGGTTCTTCGAAGAGGTTTTCGCCTCGCTATTCAAGCCAGCGATCGAGGCCGCCGGCTTCGAAGCCCGAACGGCCAAGCGTCAAGGCTCGGACGTGATTCACGCAACTATCATCAACGAACTTTACGACGCGGACCTGGTTCTTGCAGACCTTACCGAGCACAATCCGAACGTATTGTTCGAACTCGGAGTACGCATGGCAAGCGAGTTGCCTATCGCTCTGGTCCGCGCTAAGGGAACCAATCCGATCTTCGACGTCGACAACATGCTCCGCGTCGAGTCTTACAATCCGAATCTCTGGCCCAGCACTGTGGAGAAGGACATCCCGCGCCTTCAGGCTCACGTTGAGGAGGCATGGGTCCGTAGGACCGAGGGTCAGACGTATATGTCACTTCTGCGTAGGGCCTAATCCCGATGCAGGACACACCCCGTCACAGAGGCGAGTCGGAAACTAGCTAACGGTCTCCCACTCCAGACCCTCGAACGGTGTCTGACGCGCATCCAACGCGCCATCGAGCCTTGTCAGAAGGCGATAGTGGTAAGGCACGTCCGGCCCATTCGCTCGCTCGACCGACAGGGCGTGCGAACCTCGACGAACGTCGTGGACGAACCCGACGAGCGGATCGGGGACGTAGCCCAGAGCCAAGTCACTATCGTCAGCGACGAGCAGCGCCCGGTTGTTAACGGGGTTCCAAGGCTCGTCGACGAGCTGGAGACGGTGCCCCCGCCGCAACCGTCCGATGGCATCCTGGGCGCGCGGATTCATGTGCCTAACGCCGTGCGCGAAGAAGAGCATTGAGATGGCGCCATCTGGACCGGGAGTCGGAACCGGTATCACCTGAATGGAGTCTCCCGCTCGGTGCCCCCCGGAGCGAGCCAAGACCTCGAACGGCTCTGCGCCCGACGGCAGGTCGAGCGCGTCCATCGTTGAGGCGTAGTCAGGCCTGCGCGGCGACAGGATCCGCTCTCGGAACAGAGGAAAGAGCTCTTCACTCCGGTAGGGCGTGCCGACGCGCGCGAGCCCAGGGAGCGACCTGAACCAGGGTTGCTCTGTTGCGGAACGCAGGTAAGAAAAAGTGTAGTGAGCGCCGTCATAGTCGAGGAATCCGACCGACCGGTACAGGCGGTCGTCGCCCCGTTGGGTGACCAAGAGTCGCCGAACGTGGCCGAGCGACGTGCTAATGCGGTCAAGCGTCTCGACTGTCATCGCACAACCTCCTCCTGTTCTCGACCAGCACTGCGTCGATGAACCTACGCTCACCGTCTGACATCCCTGGTGCGCAGTCGATCACCGCCTGCCATGAAGCGCGATCGAGTGACCCCAGCCTCTCAACCCACTCGCTCGCGCGCGCGCCCGCATCCCTCACCGCCGACAGTGCGTGCTCAACGAGGGTCGTGGCTCGGCCGTTCTCGAAGCGGTGCGCCACCCCCCGCCGGCACCAGGCCGCGAGTCCCCGCTCCAGCTCCCGACAGCGCGCGACGTCCGTGAGTCCTGAACCAAGCGCACTGCCGTGGTCGAATGTCTTGGCTAGATGGTCGGTGTCGGCCGTACGGAGCACGGCCCAGTTCATGGCATGCCGGTCGGCGTTGGCGATCCAAGCGTCGAACACCAGGTAGCCCGCGAAGACGTCGAACGCCGGCCAATCCGCCGCTAGAGAGTCCGGAGGCCCGAACATCGGGCTGAGCAGTTCGCGGATGTTCGCCAAGTTGTGCCCAGGCCGCTCTTTCATCTTGCGATCCTGTGCACACGAGACGTACCCCGGGTACTCGGACAGCATCACGTCGGCGGGCTGCAGCTCGGCACCCTCGGTCATCACGTTCCGCGAGAGAAGGCCCTCCGCTGAACCACGCACCGCTAGCTCGATCTCAGCCGAAGGCAAGTCGATGAGTCGGGCCAGCTCGCAGGCGATCTTCTCGACTCGGTCATCGGTACGGCGGTACCCCCCGGCAACGGCACCGCCTGGGGCTTTCACCACGCCGTGCTTGACCGACTTGAAGAGCCACCAATCCGCCCGACTTGCGGCCTGAGCGTGACGCGCCTCGGCGAGCCACTCCTTCTCATCAACGCCCGCGAACTCGACGGCCATGACGCTCCAGTCGCCGACGTCGAGCACTGGGTAGGGCACAAGCGCAACATACCGATGAACGCTTCAACCTCTCGGCACATCGGGCCGATGTGTCGGCTTAACCCGGCTTAGCCCGCCATGGCGCTCGCGAGACCGGTCGACCAGCTCTCCTACAACGTCTGGTCCCAGCTGAAGATCAGGTCCACGCCGGCGTCCTCGACGCGGCGGACCGCGTCCCGGATCTGCGGGTGGTCGGCGCGCTGCGGCCCGAGCTGGACCCCGAGGTGCACGGGGTGGGTCATGCGGCCACGCTCCGTCGCCGTCGCGGCGGACCGCCTAGCGCGCCGACCCGTTCAAGAGGACCGCCCGGCGGACCGGCTGCTCAGGTGGGCGCGACGACCTCGACCGGTGTCGCGGCGGTCTCCACCCCGGCTGACGACACGACCCGCAGGTCGTGGGCGCCGAGCGTGAGCCCGCCGAGCGCGTCGGGAGCCCGGAAGCGCACGACCGTGTTCGTGAAGTCCGGCTTCGCGACCTCGATGGTCTGCGCGAGCCCGGAGACCTGCACGGTGACGATGCGGTCGTCCACGGTGCCGTTCGGGTCGAAGTGGTCGCCGAGGACCGTCACCACCGTGCCGGCCGTGACCGCCCGGGGCGTGACCGACGTGATCGTCGGTGCGTTGCGCTGCGCGATCTTGTTCCCGACGTAGGTCGCGGCGGTCAGGCTCGTCAGGGCCAGCAGGACGTCCGGCAGCGCGGGCAGCACCCCGGTCCGCAGGACCGCGACCAGCACGTAGACCTGGGCGACGAGGTTGAGCAGCAGGTACTGCGCGTCGACGAGGTCGCCGCCGCCGCTGTCGTCCGTCGCGACCTGGCTGAGCGTCGTGCGGCTCGGCTCGGACTTCTGCAGCGTGCCGTTCGCGAGCTTGGCCGTGACCACGCCCTTCGACACGATCGCGGCGGCGAACGGCCCGCCCAGCAGCAGCAGGTACTCGTCCCAGCGGTCCGACGGGAGCACGGTCGCGAGGGTCGCCCCCGCGACGACCGACCGGAACAGCAGGTACGCGAGGACGGTCGCGACCAGCACGGTCCACAGGCCGATCTGCGTGAGGGACGTCGAGAAGCGGTGGTCCGCGCCGACCAGCGGCCGGAACACCCCGTACCGCTTGCCGCGCAGGTCCAGCACGTGCAGCAGCAGGAGCCCGACGCCGACCGACAGGAACGTCAGCGCGAGGACGGCGGCGTCGCGGGCGCGCGCCTCCTGCCCGCGGACGACGAACGCCACGAGCGCGGACACGGCGGCGGCCAGCAGGAAGCCGAGGACGATCCACCGGCTCGCGGTCCGGATGCCCGGCGTCGCGTCGGGCAGGTCCTCGCGGGCCGCGAGCGGGACAGTCGTCGGGGCGCCCGTGGTGGCCACGAGCGTGGGGGCCGGGCTCGCCAGCGGCTGGTTGACGGCCATCACGCTCTCCGATCCGTCGGTTCAGTGCTGCGTCGGGCCCGCGCCGAGCAGGCGGGTGAGACGCCGCAGGTCGTCGCGGTGCCGGTCGGTCGCCGCCGGGTACTCCAGGCACCACAGGAGCTGGTGCACGAGCGCGCGCCGGTCATCGGCGTCCTCCTCGCCCGGCATGTCGTCCCAGAACGCCATCCGGGCGGCGTCCGCGTCGGCCGGGCCCGACCACGCCTTGTCCCAGTCGACGACCGCGGCGAGCGCCCAGCCGTCGCCCGACCGGCGCACCAGCACGTTGCCGTGGTGCAGGTCGTCGTGCACGAGCACCGCGTCCGTCCGGTCGAACAGCGCGGACTCCCGGTCGAGGACGCGGGCGGCGAGGCGCGCGTGCGCCGGGTCGGCGATGCGCAGCCGGGCGTGCTCCCGGAGCGCGTCGAGCTCGTCCAGCCGGGGGTCGTCGAGCGACCCGAAGCCCGCGAACGGGACCCGGCGCAGGCGACGCACGACGTCCTCGAGGGCGGCGTGCACCGCGGCGACGTCGGCGTCGTCGAGCGACGCGCGAGCCTCGCGCCACGGGATGCCGTCGACGTGCTCGGTGACCAGGCACGTCCAGCCCGGCCCGCGCACCGCCCGCACGACCGTCGGGACGGGAACACCCGCCTGGTGCGCGAGGTGCTGGGCCCGCGCGGTGCGCGTGAGGTCGAGCCGGTGGCTGTCGTGCTCGCCGACGACCTTGACGACGAACCGCCCGGCCCCCGAGCGCACCCACCACGCGCGCGCTCCCCCGTTGCCCGACACCTCCCGCTCCACGACGCGGTGCGCGCCGATCGCGTCGTCGAGGACGTCCGCGAGCGCGGGCGGCAACGGGGTGGGCGCGCTCATCGCGGTCGTGGGTTCGCTGCGGGCCCGGTCACGGTGCTCAGGCGGCGGGCCGCGCCTCGCGTGCGCGCGCGGGGCTGACGGCCTCCTCCGGGGTGAGGGTCACGGTGACGGCCCGGCGGCGGCGCATGAGCAGCTTGTCGAGCTCGGCGACGACGGGCAGGGCGAGCGCGAGCCCGATCGAGGCGAGCCACTGCGTGCCGGTGAGCGACTGGGTGGTGAGCCAGCCCTGCAGGAAGTCGAGCTCGGTGGCGAGGATCATGAGCAGGACGGGCAGGGACAGCACCTTGACGGCGGACAGGACGGGTGGCAGCAGCCCGGACTCGGGCTCACGGCGCAGGACGAGCCCGGAGAGCGTGGAGCCGAGGCCCATGACGACGAACGCCATGGTCATCGCGGCGCTGGGTTCCGTCGGGGACAGCTGGCCCTCGCCGGCGACGAGCGGGACGGCCGTCGCGGCGCACAGGACGAGCCCGTAGAGGATCCAGCGGCCGATGGCGTGCCGGTTGCCGATGCCCTGCTTCGGGTCGCGCGGCGGGCGGCTCATGATCTCGGGGCCGACCGGGTCGAGCATGATCGCGACGACGGGCGCGACGCAGACGAAGAAGTTGAGGAACAGCACCATCATCGGTGTGAGCGCGACGCCGCCGTTGAGGTCGGCGATGGTCGCGAGCAGGAACAGCACGACGAGGCCGATGAGCTGGCTCATCTGGAACCGGATGTACGCGGTGATCTTCTGGTAGATGCTGCGGCCGAGCTCGACGGCGTGCACGAGCGTGGAGAAGTTGTCGTCGGTGAGGACGAGGCGCGCCGCCTGCTTGGTGACCTCGCTGCCCGACCCCATGGCGACGCCGATGTCGGCCTGCTTGATCGCGGCGGCGTCGTTGACGGCGTCGCCGGTCATGGCGACGACGAGCCCCTGGCTCTGCATGAGCTGGACGAGGCGCAGCTTGTCCTCCGGGGTGACGCGGCCGAAGACGTGCAGGTCGGGCAGGCGGTCGAGGAGCTCCTCGTCGGTCATGCGCGCGAGCTCGGCGCCGCTGATCGCGCCGGGCGGCAGGCCGAGGTCGGTGCCGATCGCGGACGCGGTGACGGCGTGGTCGCCGGTGATCATGCGGACGTCGATCCCGGCGCGGTGCGCGATCTCGACGGAGATCTTCGCCGACGGCCGCAACGGGTCCATGATCCCGACCATGCCGACGAACACGAGCCGCTCGACGTAGGACATCGGGTCGGCGACGATCCCGGCCTCGTCGGCGGGCTCCAGGATGCGCACGGCGAACGCGAGGGTCCGCAGGCCGGTCTGCGCGAGGCGCTCCTGCTCGGCGTCGATCGCGGCGCGCAGGACGTCGATGTCGACGAACTGCCCCGGCGCGGCGAGCGCGTGCGTGCACCGCTGCAGGACCACGTCGGGGCCGCCCTTGACGACCTCGACGAGCGACCGGGTGCCGCGCCACGGCATCCAGTGCGCGGTGGCCATGAACTTGTACGCCGAGTCGAACGGCACCTCGGCGACCCGCGGGTACGTCTGGCGGCTCTCGGCGGCGTCGACGCCGAGCTTCGCGGCGAGCACGACGAGCGCGGCCTCCGTCGGGTCGCCGACGACGTCGCCCGCGTCGGACACGAGGGCGTCGCTCGCGAGGCACAGCCCGTACGCGAGCGGTGTGAGGTCGGGGACCTCGGCGCCGGCGGGCGCGAGGATGCGGCCCGTCTTGGCGTAGCCGGCACCCTCGACGGTGTAGTGCTGACCGCCCAGCCACAGGGCGGTGACGGTCATCTGGTTGAGGGTCAGCGTCCCGGTCTTGTCCGAGTTGATCGCGCTGGTCGCGCCGAGCGTCTCGACGTCGCTGAGGTTCGCGACGATGGCCTTCGCGGCGGCGAGCTGCTTGGCGCCATAGGCGAGCATCGCCTGCACGAACGTGGGCAGGCCGGTGGGGATCGCGGAGATCGCGACGGCGGTCGCGAGGAACAGCAGGTCGCTCAGCGGGTCGCCGCGCAGCAGGCCGATGACGACGATGAGCGCGACCGCCGACCACGCGATCGCGCCGAGGACCTTCGTGAGCGAGTCGAGCTCGCGCTGCAGGGGCGACTTCGTCTTCTCGACCGACGACAGCAACGTCGCGATGTGCCCGATCTGGGTCGTCATGCCCGTGGAGGTGACGAGCAGCGTCCCGGTGCCGCGCGTCACGGCCGTGTTCTGGAAGACCATGTTGGCGCGGTCCCCGAGCGGGACGTCCTCGTCGGCGAGGGTCGTGGTCGCCTTGCCGATCGGGGCGCTCTCCCCCGTCAGCGCGGCCTCCTGGGTCTCCATGGTGGCCGTGCGGGCGAGCCGGCCGTCGGCGGGCACGATGTCGCCGGCCTCGAGCTCGACGACGTCGCCCGGCACGAGGTCGTGCGCCGGGACCAGCGACACCGCGCCGTCGCGCAGCACGCGGCTCATCGGCTCCTGCATCGTGGCGAGCGCGTCCACGCTCTTGCGGGCCTGCATCTCCTGCCGCGTGCCGATCACGACGTTGACCAGGACGAGGAACCCGACGATGGCCGCGGTCGACCCCTGCCCGATCGCGATGCTCACCACGGCGACCGCGACGAGCATGAGGTTCATCGGGTCGCGGAGCTGCCCGAGCAGCACCGACCACACCGACGGCGGCGCCTGCGCCGTGAGGGTGTTGGGCCCGTACTGGCGCTGCCGCAGACCCACCTCGGCGGACGTCAGGCCGGTCGACGCGCGCGTGCCGAGGGCCCGTTCGACCTCCTCGGTGGTGAGCGCCCACCACCGCGTCTCGTCGCCGGACGTGCCGGGCGCCGCCGGCGCCTGAGTCGTCTGTGCCACGACCACCCCTCCAGGTCCTGCCCGGTGCGCCCCGGGCCGTGGTGCCTGGGCTGCACCGCCACGCTAGGACGGGGCGTCCGGGGCCACCTCACTCGTTGCAGGTGATGCGGGCGCGCACGGGCCGGGGTGCACACTGCGGGTGTGGCGGCGGACGAGGACCCGCAGCGGCGGGCACAGGCGGTGCGCGCGCTCTCGCACGCGCAGCAGCACCGGCGGCGCGCCTCGCACCTCTACGGGCTCGTGATCTCCGGCTCCGTGCTCGCGGCGGCGCCCGACGAGTTCGGGCTCGTGCGGCTCGGGATCGCCCTGGTCGGGACGCTGCTCGTGTACTGGGCGGCCGAGTCGTACGCGCACTGGATCGCGCTGCGCTCGCTGCAGGGCCGGGCGCTGCGCGGCCACGAGCGGGTCGAGGTGCTCGTCGACGGCCTGCCGCTCGTCGCGGCGTGCCTCGTCCCCGTCGTCGTGCTGCTCGTCGAGGCGCTCCTCGGCGTCGAGACGTCGTGGGGCGTCCGGATCGCGCTCGGCGTCAACGTGGCGCTGCTCGTCGTCGTGGGCTGGAACATGGCCGGCGAGGGCGGCATCGTCGGACGCCGCCGGGTCCTCGCGGCCGCCACGACCGGGCTGCTCGGTCTCGCGATGGTCGGTCTCAAGCTCGGTCTGCACCACTGACCGGTGCGCGAGCCGGCACGCGAGCCGGGTCTGCACCACTGACCGGTGCGCGAGCCGGCACGCGAGCCGGGCCGCGGAGCGCACCGTGCGGCCCGCGCGCACCACCCCGTGGCCGCGGGTCAGGGCAGCAGGCCGAGCTCACGTCCCCGGTGCACCGCCCCGCGCCGGGAGCCCACGTCGAGCTTGCGGAACAGCGCCTTGAGGTGCGCCTTGACCGTGTTGACCGACACGAACAGCTCGTCGGCGATCTCCGCGTTGCTCTGCATCGTGGCGAGCGCGGTGAGGATCGCGAGCTCGCGGTCCGTGAGCGGCGCCACGAGCGGCGACGGCTCGACGACGACCGGACGACGGACCAGCAGCGAGCGGACCCGCACCGCCAGCGGGTCGTCGCGACGGGCCGTGACCCGCTCGACGGGCTGCCGCACGACGGGCGGCGCGGCCCGCACGAACGGCAGGACGACGCCCTCGTCGTCCGCCTCGGCGAGGGCCTCGCGGACGAGCGACTCGGCCCGCCCGGCGTCGTGACTGGCCTCGGCGGCGCCGGCGGCCACGAGCAGCGCCTCGACCCGGGTGAGGACGTCCAGGTCCGCGTCGTCGTCGAGGACCCGCTGCGCGTCCTCGTCGGCCGCGGACGTCTGGTGCGCCGCGAGGGACGTGCGCGCACGGCACACGCGCCGGACGTCGGCCGTCGGCCGACCGGGCACGACCGGGACGTCGAGCGCCTCGTCGCGCAGCAGCGCGTGCACGCGCAGGTCCGTCACCGCGCGGGCGAGCAGGTCGGCGGCGACCGGCGGCAGGTCGACCGGCGGTGCGGCACGCACGGCGTCCAGCAGCGCCGCGGTCGCCGCGCGGGTCCGCCCCGACGCGACCGCGACCTGCGCCTGCACCGCGTGCAGGGCCACGACCAGCACCGGCTCGTCGCCGCCGACGTCGGCCGCCCACCCGTAGGCCAGGGCGCGGTCCGCCGCCCGCCAGTCGCCGCGTGCGAGCCCCGCGATCGCCGCGGCCGCGTACGCGGGCCGCAGCTGCTCGTAGGTGGACCAGCCGGACTCCTCCGCGAGGCCGAGCGTCGCCGCAGCCCGGGCGTCGGCGGACGCGTACCGGCCCTGCACCGCGTCGCACAGCGCGAGGTACGCCTGGCCGTTGAGCGCCGTGAGGCCGAGCGCGGGCGTGTCGTCGTCGCGCAGCATGCGCTCCAGCTCGGTCCGGGCCGCGTCCACCCGACCGGACCAGAACAACCCGGTGGCGCGCAGGTCCCGCGCCCAGCCGCGGTACGTCGAGAAGGCCGGGAACGGCCAGGGCGCCCGCGCGAGCGAGCGGTGCGCCGCCGACGCGGCCGCAGCCGTCGCGGCGACGTCGCCGCGCCCCCGCGCGGCGTGGGCGTCGAGGATCTCCGCGAGGACCTCGGCGGCGGGCCGGTGCGCGTCGTCGAGCGCGGGCAGCAGGCGCCGCGCCCGGACCACGTGCTGGCGGCACGCGGGGATGCGGCCCTCGACCCCCGCGACGGCCCCGGCGCACAGCTCGCACCACGCCGACCCCGGCTCGGGGTCGAGGGGCATGCGGTGCGCGGCGGCGAGGACCGCCGCCCGTTGGGGCCCCGGCAGCAGCGCGGCCGCGGACTCGACGAAGACCTCGCCGAACAGGTCCCACGACCCGGCCTCGGCCGCGTGCTCCAGCGCGCGCAGCGGCTCGTCGTGCCCCATGAGCCACCGGGCCGCCCGCGCGTGCGCGTCGCGGAAGCCGTCGGCGTCCTCGAACCGCAGACGGCCGCGCAGCATGTCGCGCAGCAGCGGGTGGAACCGGTACGTCGCGGGCGCCGCACCCACCGCGGTCACGAAGTCGTGCGCCGCCACCCGGTCCTCGAGGTACCGGGCTGCGGGAGAACTGGGCACGATCGCCTCGGCGAGGTCGGCGGTGAGCGTCGACGCGACGCTCGTGCGCAGCAGGAAGTGCCGCACGTCCGGCGCCTGCCGCGCGAGCACCTCCTCGAGCAGGTACTCGGCGACGGCCCGGTCGCCGTCCCCGAACCCCGCGAGCACCTCCCGCCCCGGCTCGGCACCGTGCATGAGCCCCAGCCGCACCCCGACCGGCCACCCCTCGGTCCGGTCCAGCAGGTGCCGGACCCCGCGCGCCGTCACCGGCACGCCCTCCGCGACCGCGAGCGCCCGGACGTCGGCGGCGTCGAACGCCAGGTGTTCGGCGCGCAGGTGGTCGACCTGCCCGTCGAGCGACATGCGGCGCAGCGACAGGGGCGGGTCGGCGCGACCGACGACGACGAGGTGCAGGGGCCGGGCGTAGCGGACGAGGTCGCCGACGGCGGCGAGGACGTCGGCCGAGCGCAGGTGCTGGAAGTCGTCGAGGACGAGCAGCGCGGGTGCCGGCAGGGACTCCAGCCCGCGCAGGACACGGGTCGCGAACGCGGCGGTCGCGGTGGGCGGCACCTGCAGGCGAGCCAGGTCGTGGGTGCGCGGCACGGCACCGCTCGCGCGCAGGGCCTCGACGACGCGGTGCCAGAACACCGGGACCGAGTCGTCGCGCGGCTCGAGCGTGAGCCAGGCGGCACGCACGTGACGTGTCGCGCACCAGGCCGCGACGGCCGTCGACTTCCCCCACCCGGCGCCCGCGACGACCACGGTGAGGCGGCGCGTCGTCGCGGCGTCGAGCCGTTGCTCCACGCGGGGCCGGCGCAGCCCCCGGGGCAGCGGGGACGGGGCGTGCGCACGGTCCGGGACGACGCCGTCCGGTCCCCCGTGGGCCGGTCCTCGACCCGTGTCCGGTGCGGCGTCCGGCGTCCGGTGGTGAGCCGGGCCGACGGTGGCCATGGGGGCACTGTAGCCACGACTACCCGCCGGGGGTGAGGGCGGTAGCGCCCGGGGTGTCCAGGCTGGCGGCACGGTCCGGGCTCGGTCCCGAGGAGGGTCGCATGGCCGGTGGGGTCGTCGAGATCACCGTCGTCGGCACGCTGCCGCCGACGCTGCTGCTGGGGGCGCGGGGCCGCGGTGTGCGCGGCGCCCGCCGGCTGACCGTCCTGGACGGTTCCGTGGACGACGAGGCGGCGCTGCTGGGCCTGCTGGAGCAGACGTTCGCGCTCGGCCTCGAGCTGGTCGCGCTGCGACGGGCCCCGGCGGCGCCCCGGCAGCGCGGTGCGCTCGCCGTGACCCTCGTCGTCGCCGGTGGGGTCGGCGACGTGGCGCTGTCGATGCTCGACCAGCTGCACGGCACCCGACGCACTCCGTGCACGGCGCTGGAGGTCCGCCAGGAGGACGCCGTGGACCTGGCCCGCTGGCTGCCGGGGCGCGGCTTCCCGGTCCTCGCGACGGCCGCACCACGACCACCCGTCGCGGGTGATGCTCCCGACCGGGCCCACGACGAGAGTGACGAACCGGTGGACCCGTCCAGGGGCCACGGGGCACGGGCGCACGTGCGCAGCCGACGCGAGGAGGGTGACGTGGAGGACACGACCGAGGAGCTCGGCCCGATCGACTACATCGTGGTCGAGTTCCCCCAGAACAAGCTCGACGGGACGGCGTTCCCGCTGCTCGTCGACCTGGTGGAGAAGGGGATCATCCGCGTGCTCGACCTCGTGTTCGTCGAGAAGGACGAGCAGGGCGAGGTCCGGGCGCTCGAGCTCCACGAGGCCGAGCAGGGCGGTGCCGACCTGTCGTACTTCGAGGGCGCGTCGTCCGGGCTGCTCGGCGACGACGACGTGGCCGAGGCCGCCGCGGCCCTGACGAACGGGTCGGCCGCGGGCATCCTCGTGTTCGAGAACCGGTGGGCGGCACCGTTCGCGTCGGCGCTGCGGCGCGGGGGCGGGCAGCTCGTCGCGAGCGGCCGGATCCCCGTGCAGGCCGTGCTCGCCGCGCTCGACGCGCTCGACGCCGCCTGACGACCGGGCACCGGCGGCGCACGTGCCCGCCGGCGGTCCGACGACGAGACCCAGGACGATACGCAGGAGGACACGATGCCAGGACTGATCCGCGGGGTGGCCCGCACCGCCGTCGTGGCGGGGACCGCGAGCGCCGTCTCCGGACGCGTGCACCACCGCCAGCAGGAGCGGTGGGCGGCCCAGGAGGCGCCGCCCCAGGGCGGGTACGGGGCACCGCCGCCGCAGCAGTACGCGCCCGCGCCCGTGTACGTCGCGACGCCCGCGCCGGCACCGGCGGCCCCGGCGCCCGACATGGACGAGAAGATCTCGCAGCTCAAGCAGCTCGCCGAGCTGCGCGACACCGGCGTCCTGACGCCGGCCGAGTTCGAGGTGCAGAAGGCGCGGATCCTCGGCGCCTGAAAGGCGCGCGAGCACGGGTGCCACGACGGCGCGACGCCGCGCGACCCGACCGGGCGAGGGGCCGGTCCGGGGCGCGGTGGGACCCGCCTCTCGCGACACCTCCAGGACGGAGCCCCCGGCAGCGGTGCCGGGGGCTCCGTCGCGTCCGGCGCGGGACGACGCGACGGCGCAGTCCGCGCGCGTCCTGGCGCACGCAGGGCTCCTGGTGCGCCGCGCGACCGTGCTCCCCCGGACCGGACCCGGTCAGCCGAACGCGGCGCTCCCCGCGTCGCTCTGCGGCGACGGGTCGGGCAGGCGCCGCATCCGCAGCCCGTTGACGCACCCGAGAAGCGCGACCGCGAGCGGCACCAGCAGGGCGACCTGGAGGGCGCGGGGCCGGACGTCGGAGTTGATGCGCAGGATCTCCTCCTGCACGTCGGCGGGCTGGCCGACGAGCACCTCGGCGAGCTGGGTGTTGCTCATGAGCTGGGCGTCGTCGTCGAGGGCACGCGCGACCTGCTGCTGCTCGGCGGGGTCGAGCACGGTGCTCGCCTCCGCCTGGCTCGTGAAACCCACGGCGAGCGCCCCGAGCATGAGCGCGCCGGAGAACGCCAGGCCGAAGGACAGCCCGAACGACCCCGCGGCGGAGTTCACGCCCGCGGCCTCGCTGACCCGTTCCTCGGAGATGGGCGACAGCGTGTAGTTGTTGAGCTGCGACACCAGCAGGCCGAGCCCGGACCCGGCGACGACGAGCGGCAGCGCGAGCGCCCAGCCCGACGTCGCGCGCGGCACGACGGGCAGCAGCGCGGCGAACCCGACGGCGACGAGCGCGAACCCGGCGAGCACCAGGTCGGCGGGACGCCGCGCCCCGGCCCGCCGGCCCGCGAGCAGCGCGACCGCGAACATGCTGAGCGACAGCGGCGCGAGCGACAGGCCCGCGGCCATGGCGTCGTACTCGAGGACCATCTGCAGGAAGATCGGCAGCGCGATCATGGCGCCGCCGAGCGCGATCTGCTGGAGCATCTGCTGCGAGACGCCGACGCGGAACATCGGCGAGCGGAACAGGTCGGGGTCGAGCAGCACCGGGCGCCCCTCGCGCTTGCGCCGCACGAGCCACCGCACGAGGACGACGAGCGCGACCGCACCGATGACGAGCAGCGCACCGACGGCCTCCCCGCCCTCCTGCCAGACGAGCACCCCCAGGACGATGCCGCCCATCGCGAGCGCCGACAGGACGGCGCCGACGCCGTCGACGTCGCGCGCCCCCGTGTACGGGACGTCCTTGACGAGCCCGATGCCGGACAGGACGACCGCGATGACGACGGCCTCGAGCGCGAACGCGACGCGCCACGACAGGTACGTCGTGATGAAGCCGCCCAGGAGCGGCCCGACGGCCGCTGCGATCGACGCGGACGCCCCGACGAGCGCGTAGACCTTCTTCTGCGCGGCGCCGCTGAAGTTGCCGTGGATGAGGGACTGCATCGCGGGCAGCAGCAGCGACGCACCGAGCCCGCCGATGACCGCCCAGAACACGATGATCGCCGTCAGCCCTTGCGCGAGGGTCATCGCGATCGCGCCCGTCGCGTAGCCGAGCAGGCCCAGCACGTAGGCGCGCTTGCGGCCGAGCAGGTCGCCGACCTTGCTGCCGATGAGGATGAACGCGGCCGACACGAGCGCCTCGAGCGCGATGGCCGACTGGACGCCGCTCACGGTCGTGCCGAGGTCCCGCACGACCGCGGAGATCGAGACGTTCATGAGGGACGTGTCGACGACCAGCACGAACATCGCCATCGCGAGCAGCAGCGCAAGGCGCCGGTCGAGGGTCGTGCCGGCAGACCCGGCTGGTGCGCTCATCGTCGTCCTACCCCGTGCGTCGGCGTCCGCTTGCGGCCGATCGTCGTGCGCGCGCCATCGGCGCACGTCACCCGTGACGGGTGGTCCTCCCGCGCCGGGCCGGCTGCGAGGATCGCGACGTGGTCGAGCTGGCCCCGGGGTGGTCGGAGCGCACCGTCCGGGTCGACGGGCGCGACGTCTTCGTGCGCTGCGGGCCGACGGTCGACGCCACGCCGCCGATCGTGCACGTGCACGGCTTCGCGATCTCCGGGTCCTCCCTGCTGCCCACCGCGGAGCGGCTCGCGTCCCGCGCGACGAACGTCGTCCCCGACCTGCCGGGCTACGGGCGCAGCGCGAGCCCACCCTCGACGCTCGGCATCCCCGCGCTCGCGGACGCGCTGCTGTCGGTCCTGGACGCGCTCGGGATCGACGACGCGGTCCTCGTCGGCAACTCGATGGGGTGCCCCGTGGTGCTGGAGGCCGCGCACGTCGCCCCCGAGCGGGTGCGCGCCGCGGTCCTGGCGTCACCCGCGGGCGGCATGTACAACCAGCCGTTCGTGCGCGGCCTGTGGCAGCTGACGAAGGACGTCGGGCGCGAGCAGCGGGCGATGGCCAGGACCGCGGTCCCCGACTACCTGCGCTTCGGGCCCGTCAACGCCCTGCGGCTGTTCGACGAGCTCACCCGGTTCCCGTCGCAGGAGCGGATCATGCGGATGACCGTGCCCGCCCTGGCCGTGATCGGCAGCCGCGACCCGATGATGCCGCCGCCGCACCGCGTGCTCGAGGTCGCGCGGCTCGCGCCGCCGCACGTGACGCTCGCCGTCATCCACGGCGCGGCGCACGCGATGAACTTCAGCCACCCGGGCGAGCTCGCGCACGTCATCGGCTCGTGGCTCGACGACGAGCCCATCGTGGACGACCCGGACTCGCCGGGGTTCGCGCGGGTCCTGCAGGTACCGCGCGACTGACGTGCCGGCGCGCTGACCCGGTGGTCGGCCACCCGCCCGCGTCCCCCGGGGTCAGGGCGCCTCGAAGCCGATCGCCTTGTGGCTGCCGTCGCACCACGGCTTGATGGTCGACGCCCCGCACCGGCACAGCGCGACGGTCGCGCGCCGCCTCGCCACCGGCGCTCCCTGGTCGTCGACCAGCGGGACGTCCCCGCGGACCAGCAGCGGGCCGTCGGGGCACGCGACGATCGACGGCGGCACCGCGGCACCCGCGAACCGCCGCCCGCGACCGTCGCCGTCGGGTGCGTCGGGCGCGGCGCTCACGCCGCCACCCGCAGCGACGACGACCCGCGCTCCCACGCGTCGAGCAGGTGCCGTCCGACGAGGTCGTCGAGCAGCAGGCACGCGGCCGCCCCGAACAGGATGTCGGGCACGAGGTCGGGCTCCTGCTCCGCGAGCCCGCCGGCGAGGTCGCGGCCCGCGATCTGCTCGTGCACCGCGTCGGCCTCGACGTGCTCGTCGAAGTACTCGGTCGTGCTCGCGTCGTACCCGAGGCGCCGGAACCCGTCGCCGTAGAAGCGGTTCGGCAGCGACGACGTCATCTCGAACGCCGCCAGGTGCCCGACCGTCGCGCCCCGCAGCCGCCGGTGCAGCCCGAGCAGCGACATCGTGTTGACGTGCGCGAGCGTCACCGCGGGCACCTCCTCGACGTACCGCCCGAAGTCGCTGTCGAGACCGGCACCCGTCATCGTCCGGGCGAACAGCACGCTGTGCATGCGGTCGGGTGCTCCCCCGCCGTACTCGTCGGCCTGGATCTCGACCAGCGCAGCCTTCGCGACGCCGCCCAGCCGCGGCAGGGCCCACGTGTGCGGGTCCGCCTCCTTGAGCTGGTAGACGGACCGGTGCACGAGCAGCTCGCGCACCTGGTCGCGGTCCGCGCGCCGCGCGACGAAGCGGGACAGGCTCGGGCCCGGAGACGGCGCCGTCATCGCGAACAGGGTGTCCGCGACGCTGCGCCGGTCGGGGGCGACGTCCGTCGGCACCTCGACCCGGCGGCGCAGCGCGTCCTCCAGGGCGGCCTCCACGACGGCCCGGGCACGCAGCAGGTCGGGGTCCCACTCCCAGTCCTCGTCGACGCCCTCGACGCCCCGGTAGTGCAGCTCGTACAGCACGAACAGCGCGAGCTGGAGGTCTTCGTCGTGCAGCACGTCGGTGCTCGCCTCGACGGCGCGCGACGCGGCGGCGGCGAGCGCGGCCCGCTCGGCCGGGTCGGCGTCGGACGCGGTCGTGGCCAGGACGTCGGCGAGCGCCGAGCCGAACGGTCCCCGGGGCAGGGGCAGCTTCATCGGATCCTCCGGACAGGGGGCGCGGCCACCACCTCCGGAGCCGACGAGCACGGCCAGCCTCACACGGCGGGGGCCCGCCCGCACGGTGGGGCACGTCCACCGCGGAGACGGCCGTCGGCCTGGCTGACCTGGGCACCTGCACACGATCACCCGCGGCGGATGAGGAGGACCGGACGGCAGCGGCGTCATCGTGGGAGCGACGGCGGCAGGGACCGCCGCGCACGACCCGAGGAGGCATCCCGTGGACACGTTCTGGGACTGGTTCTGGCTCATGATCTGGTGGTTCGTGTTCTTCGCCTACCTCATGCTGCTGTTCCGCATCTGCGCCGACCTGTTCCGCGACCGCGAGCTCGGCGGCTGGGCCAAGGCGTTCTGGATCATCGGACTCATCGTGGTGCCGTTCCTCGTCGCGCTGATCTACGTCATCGCCCGCGGGAACGGCATGGCCGAGCGGGAGGCGCTGCAGGTCCGCCGCTCGCAGGAGGCGACCGACGCGTACATCCGGCAGACCGCCGGATCGTCGCCGGCGACCCACATCGCCGAGGCGAAGGCGCTGCACGACCAGGGCGTCATCGACGCCGACGAGTACGCGCGGCTGAAGGCGAAGGCGCTGGCCTGAGCCACGCGGAGGCGGTGCACGCCCGGGGCGCGTGCACCGCCTCGCCGCGCGCGCCGCAAGGTGCTCCCCCACACTGTCCGGGTGCGGACGATGGGTGTCGAGGAAGAGTTCCTGCTGGTCACGCCGCAGGGCGAGCCGTACGCGGTCGCACCGACCGTGCTGCGGCACGCCGCGGCGGAGCCGTCGGACCCCCGGCCCGGCGGCGACGTCGAGAAGGAGTTCAAGCAGGAGCAGGTGGAGACCTCCACGCACCCCTGCACCGACCGCGACGACCTGCTCGCGCAGGTGCGCGACGGTCGCCGGCGCGCCGACGCCCTGGCGCAGCGCGCCGGGGCCCGGGTCGCGGCGCTCGGCACCGCCCCGCACGTCGTGGAGTCGACGGTCATCCCCGACCGGCGTGCGAACGAGATCCGCGCGCGGTTCGGGCAGACCGCCCGCGAGCAGCTGACCTGCGGGTGCCACGTGCACGTCGAGGTCGCCGACGACGACGAGGGCGCGCGGGTCCTCGACCACCTGCGCCCGTGGAACCAGGTCCTGCTGGCGCTCAGCGCGAACAGCCCGTCGTGGCTCGGTGCCAGCACCGGGTACGCGAGCTACCGCTCCCAGGTGTGGGGCCGCTGGCCGACGGCCGGCCCGACGGCACCGTTCGGCGACGGCGCCGGCTACCGCCGGGTCATCGCCGACCTGCTGCGCTCGGAGACCGTCCTGGACGACGGGATGGTCTACTTCGACGCCCGCCTCTCCGCGCGCTACCCGACCGTCGAGGTGCGTGTCGCGGACGTCTGCCTCGACGCCGCCGACGCCGTCCTGCAGGCGACCCTCGTGCGGGCGCTCGCGGAGACGGCGCTGCGCACCGACCCGCCGGCGGAGCCCGTGCGCGCGGAGGTCCTGCGCGCGTGGACGTGGCGCGCGGCGCGCTCCGGTGTCACGGGCGACCTCGTGAGCCCGTCGGCGGGCACGCCCCGACCCGCCGCGGACGTCGTCGGCGAGCTCGTCGACCACGTCCGGGACGCCCTCGTGGAGGCCGGGGACCTCGACTGGGTGGAGCGGCAGGTCGGTCACGTGCTGCGGCGCGGCAACGGCGCGGTGCAGCAGCTCGCGTGGCGGGCCGAGGGCGCGGACGACGACGCGCTCGTGCAGCGGGCCGTGGACGTGACGACCTCCCCGTGAGCGGCCGGTGGGGCAGGTCGACTTCATCCTTCCGGGCCCCCTCCGCACCGTGGGACATTCGGCACATATCGCCCGCGGACCATGCGTCACTCACCGTGACACCCGGCGAGCGGGCGCCCACGACGCAGGGGGCGCACGATGGCGGTCGGCCCACGCAGCAGTGCTCGCTACTGGTCCAGGGGGACCTCCACCGCGGAGGCCGAGGAGCGCGACCTCGGCCGGCTGAGGCAGGCACGCGTCACCCTCGACGACAGCGGCCGACCATGGGCGCTCCCGTCGGCGGACACTCTCGTCGTATCGGCCGGAGGTGGCCTGGGCCTGCTGGCCCGAGCCGCTCAGGCGCGGTTCCCGGCGGCCGCCTGGGGCACCGTCGACGTCGTCCGACTGGCCCCCGAGAGCCCGGTCGTGCTCCCCGTCCAGGACGACAGCACCGCTCTGCAGCGCATCGTGCTCGCCTCGGTCCGGTCACCGTCGTCCCACGGCGCGGGGGCACCATCGGTCGCGCACGTCCGCAGCGCGACCCGGTCAGCGATCGAGGCTGCGGTCGCCGCCGGGGCTGTCGCGGTCGCGACACCCCTGCTCGGGGCCGGAGCGGTCGGGCTCTCCCCGTGGCTTGTCGCATTCGAGATGCTCCTCACCATCGAGGGCATGATGCGGGTGGACGGTGACCTCCCGCTCCACCGGCTGACGTTCGTCTGCCGCGACGAGAGCGCTCGCCGTGCGATCGAGCACGTCTGGGAGTACCACGAGCTGCTCGTCGAGACGAAGGAGCGCGTCCTGGACGACCCGGGGACGCGACAGGCCGCCTCCCGTGCGGGTCTGACGGTGGCGAGCCTGCGCGCCGCTCTCGACGTCGACGAGGCCGACCTCTGGGACCCGTGCTCCTCCGAGCTCGCGAACCTGCGCCGCCTGGACGACGCGCTCGACGACCTGCGAGCCGTCGCGACGCGCGCCCTGTCCTCGGTTCACGCGTCGTCCGGCTCCGGAGCACTCGCCCCACGCCCGGGCGCAGACCTGGCCGCCACGCTGGCACCTGACGAGGTCGGGGCGCTCGAGGCCACGCTCGAGGTCGACCCGCAGTGGCGCGACCTCGACGCCTCGCGGACGGCGGCGCTCGCCCGGCTCAGAGCACAGGTGCGGACGGAGAGCCTGCTGCCCCGGATCCGGCAGGCGATCAACCGGGGGCGCCGTCACGCCGACGGGCGGCCGTCGGACCTCGACGAGTATCAGCGCCAGCTCGGCAAGGTGGACCCGTCAGGGCTGCGGGGCGAGCCGAAGCCCAGCAGCCTCATCACGACCGCGGCCCACGACGACCTCCGTCGGCTGATGGACCCGGGCCACAGCGCGCGGGCGAGCGTCGGGGTCGCCGGACCACGCGGCTCCGGCAAGAGCACGCTGCTCCACGAGGCGGCCGCGGACGGCGGGCTCCCGGGTCTGCACATCTTCGAGTCGGCGCCCGCGAGCTACGTCTCCCGCGACTTCCTGCTGCACCTGTACGGCGAGGTCTGCGAGGCGGTCCTCCGCACCGACCCCGATCCCCGCGTGCGCGCGTCCGTCGACGCTCCCACCACCGCACCCCTCCGGCGGACCATCGCCATCCGGCTCGTCGCGCTGCCGGCTCTCGCGGCGGTCGTGGGGCTCACGGCCGTGGCGTCGTCCACGGCGTGGCGCTCGGCGGACGGCGCCGCGCTCGTCAGCGCGGGCGCCTCACTCGTCGTCGCGAGCGTCGCGTCCTCGGTCGGGCTCCTGTGGTCGGCGCTCGACCGCCACCCGCGACGCTGGCTCCAGCACACCCGGGACGAGGCGGACGCGCGGCTCTCGGCGCTCACCTGGCACGAGCGGTCGTTCGTCTGGCTCGTCGTCCTCGTCGGTGTCGTCGGCGTGCTGGTCGTCCTCGCCGGCCGCGGAACGTTGTCGGTGCAGCAGGCCACCGGTGCGGGGCTGGTCCTCGTCGCCTGCGTCCCGGCGCTCGCGCGCCTGCGGCTCGGCGGTGGTGGCGGTGACCGCACGAGACCCGCCGACGCCGCGGGGGACGGCGCCCCGCCGACGACCCGCACAGCGGGCGGCGCGGCCGGGACCACCGCACTGACACTGCGGACCGGGCTCGCCGTCAAGGCCTGCGCGCTCGCGGCCGTCGTCGCGGCCCAGGTCGCCGCGCTCGCCTACGGCCTGGCCTTCCTGTTGCGTGCACCGCTCGCCGCTCCGGTCGACGTCGCGCTCGTGCTGGGGGTCGTGACCAGCGCGGCGGCGATCGCCGCCTGCGCCCGGGGCTGGCGGTGGCGTGTCCGCCTCACCACCGAGCTCGCAGAGGACGCGGCCCCCTGGCGGGACCCGTACACCGCCGTGGCCCGGCGCGAGCTCACCCGGATCCGTCGGCAGCGCTCGGTGAGCGCCGGGTGGACCAGCTCCGTCAAGGTCTCCGCGGGAGGCTGGCTGCCCTTCGGCGCCGATGCCGGGGTCTCGGGCAGCACGACGGAGTCCGACGTCCCGCTCACCGTCCCCGACATCGTCAAGGGGATCCAACGACTCCTGCCCTGCCGTGGCGCTGCCGTCCTCGCGATCGACGAGCTGGACAAGATCGAGTCCGACCAGGATGCTCGCGACTTCCTCAACGAGATCAAAGGCCTGCTCGAGACGCCGGGGACGCGTTGCCTGGTCTCCATGTCGGAGGACGCGATCGCCAGGTTCGAGCGTCGTGGCCTGCCGTTCCGAGACGTGTTCGACAGCGCGTTCGACGACGTCATCCGGGTGCCGTACCTGTGCGCGGCCCAGGCTCGCACCCTGCTCGACCAGCGCGTCACCGACGTACCGGAGCCCTTCCTCGCCCTCGCCTACTGCCTGTCGGGCGGTCTGCCGCGCGACCTCCTGCGCGCGACCGAGCGGATCACGACGCTTTCTCGCGACGGTCTCCCGACCACCCTCGCGGACGCCGCGCGGCTCACCGTGCACAGGGACCTGCACGCCAAGACCGACGCCGTGTGCGCGGCGATGACGGCGCTGGCCGTCGAGCCGGACGTGTCGGCGCTCCTGCGGTCGGCCCGCCGCGTCGACACGTGCGACGCAGTCGCCGGCGCCGGGCGATGCCTCCTCGACGACGACTGGCTCGCGGATGTCTGCGCCCTCGCGCCGATCATCCCGGCCGGGACCACGGGCGACGTGGACGAGAGGCGCAAGCTGCTGCGGCTCGGGACCGAGCTCTTCGGCTACCTCCTGTACTCACGGACGCTGCTCGAGCTGTTCCGCACCACCACCCCGTACGAGGCGGAGCGCCTGGTCACGCTCGCCCGCACCGACAAGGGCGCGGCGCTGGACGCCCTGTGCCGCGCACGCCAGACGTTCGCCGTGAGCCCCACGATCGCGTGGGAGGACCTGACAGGTACCCGGCGCGCGGCCGGATTGGCCACGTTCGACCTGCCCACACCGTTCGTCGTGGGGGCCTGACACCGAGGGGACGCGCGTCTCGCGCCGTCACCTGGTACGTCGAGCGGGCGGGTACAGTCGCCGGGCACGGCCGGACCCGAGAGAGGCGAACCCCAGCGTTGACGTCCCACGCATCGCGCGCCGTCGGTCGTCTGGCCCGGTTCGAGCAGGCCCGGTCGCGCCCCGAGATGACGCTGCTGCGCGCCCGCGGCTTCGAGTGGGTCATGGCGGTCTTCGCCGAGCACCTCGTGGCCGGGCCCGTCGAGGTGTCGGCGTTCCACGAGGTCGTCGACGTCGAGCTCGCGGCGCTGCGCGGCCTCGACGACGACGCGCTCGACACGACGCGCACGGCGCGTGACTACTGCAACGACTGGGTCGCCCGGCAGTGGGTCAACCGGGCGCTCGTCGACCAGGTGGAGCAGTACTCGCTGACCGCGGCGACGCTCGACGTGCTCGCGTTCTCCGACCGGCTCGTCGACCGCCGCTCGACGGTGTCGGAGTCGCGGCTGCAGCAGATCCTTGACGCGGTCGCCCGGCTCGCCGACGAGTCGAACCCCGACCCGCAGGCCCGGGTCGACCGGATCGACGAGCGCATCGCCGAGCTCGAGGCGCAGCGTGCCGCGATCCTCGACGGCCGCGTCCCGGTGCCGCCCGACGCCCGGCTGCACGAGCAGCTCGGCGGCATCATGGACCTCGCGCGGCACCTGCCGGCCGACTTCAAGCGCGTCGCCGACAGCGTCTACGCGATGCACCGCCGGTTCGTCGGCGAGGCGCAGGACGTGCCGCTGGGCCGCGGCGAGGCGCTGCGCGGGTTCTTCGCCGACCACGACCTGCTCGCGGCGAGCGACGAGGGCCGCGCGTTCCAGGGCCTCATGCGGCTGTGGGGTGACCACCGTCGGCAGGCGTCGCTGCGCCGCGACATCGACGACCTGCTGCGGCAGGACTTCGCCGCCGACCTCTCGCCCGAACAACGGCGCGCGCTGCGGGCGCTCCCCCGGCTGCTCGTCGAGAGCGCCGAGGACGTGCAGGACACGTACCGGCGGCTCAGCCAGTCGCTCGAGCGCTTCGTGCAGCAGCAGTCCGACGGCGACCGGGACCTGCGCTCGCGCCTGTCACGCGCCCAGTCGGCCGCGCACGCGCTGTTCGGCCACCGGGCGCGGCGCTCGTCGGTGGACGTGCAGCTCGGTGCGCAGCTTCCCGACATCCAGTCCGTCACGCAGGTCCAGCTCGCCGACCCGCGGCTGCGCGAGCGGCCCGCGGACGTCGACGACGTCGGCTGGGACGCCGGGACCGGGCTGACGCCCGAGCAGATGCGCGAGCTCGGCGGGCCCGCCCTCGACGCGCTGCACCGCGCCGCCGACGCCGCGGTCCGCCGGCACGACGTCGGACGCCCGAGCCTGGGCGACGTGTGGGCGGAGCTCGCGCCGGAGGAACGCCGGCCGAAGAACGTCGTCGGGCTGCTGCACGTCGCCGTGACACGCGGGGCGACGTTCCTCGACGGCACGGACGACCGCCTCGAGGCGGTCCGCACGGACGGCACGCGCGTGGTGTGCACGGTCCCGTGGGGCGTGCTCCCCGCCGCGGACGTGCCGCCGGACGACCCGCCCGCCCCTCGCGACCCCGACTCCGACACCGACTCCGACACCGACTCCGCCCGAGAGGACGCCGCGTGACCGCCACGACCGCGACCGAGCACGCCGCCCGCGCCGCGCAGGACGGCGCCCGCCCGGCCGACGCCGCCCCCGGGCCCGAGGCCCTGTTCGACGGCGACGAGGGCGTCCTGCCCGCCGAGGTCCGCGGCACGCTCGTGCGCGTCCTGGCGTCGCGGTTCGTCGACGGCGTCCGCAACCCGACCCTGTGGAACCGGGTGCTGCGGCACGAGCACGTCCTGCGCTCGCGTCTGCACGACATCTACCTCGACCTCGTGGTCGACCGCCGCCGTCAGGTCGCGTTCACGCAGCAGCTCGAGCTCGACGACGACGTGCCGGTCCTGCTGCGCAAGGAGAAGCCGCTCACGCTCGCGGCCGCGGTCCTGCTGCTGCACCTGCGCCAGGAGTACGACCGCGGCGCCGTCGAGGGGCGCGACGTCGTCGTCGAGCACGGGGAGCTGCTCGACCACCTCGAGGTGTGGAAGGACGTCGACGACCAGAACCCGGCGTCGTTCCGCAAGCGCTGCGAGCACGCCATCGCGACCGTCCGGGAGAAGGGCATCCTCGCGCCCGTGAGCGACGGCCGGTACCGCATCTCGGGGGTGATCCACGCGCTGCTCACGGCGGAGAAGGTCGACGCGATGACGGCGGCGTTCGAGGAGATGGCGTCCGGTGGCGGTGCCACCGCCACGCCCGACACGGAGGCGGACGCCGACGTCGAGGACGGCACCGAGGACGGCACCGACGACATCGTCGAGGACGGGGACGACCGGTGACCGACGTGATGGAGGGCTTCGACCCCGACCTCGCCCAGTTCCGCCTGGAGCGCATCCAGCTCGTCAACTGGGGGCCGTTCCACGGCTACCACGTCATCGACGTGCACCGCGACGGCACGCTCGTCACGGGCCCGTCGGGGGCGGGCAAGTCGACGCTGCTCGACGCGATGATCTGCGTCCTCATGGACCGCTCGGTGACGTTCAACGCGGCCGCGCACGACGACGCCGTCGGCAGCCGCGAGCGCACGTTCTACTCCTACGCGCGCGGCAAGTCGGGGTCGCGGCGCGACGAGTCGCGCGGCAGCCGGGCGATCTACCTGCGCGAGGGCGCGACGTGGAGCGCGGTCGCGCTGACGTGGCGCAACCGCGCGTCGCGGACGGTCACGGCGTGCCGGGCGATGCACCTGACGCGCGCGGCCGCCGGTGACGGCGACATCACGCACGCGCTGCTGCTCGCGGAGCAGGACCTCGACGTGCGTGACCTGGCGCCGCTCGCGGACCAGCGGTTCCGGTCGGACGCGGTGCGCCGCTCCCTGCCGGGGGTGACGCCGTTCGGCAACGAGTACGGGCGGTACGTGGCGCGCCTGTCGGCGCTCGTCGGGATCCGCGGCCAGGACGGCGACAGCGCGAAGGCCATCCGGCTGCTGCACAAGGCGCAGTCCAGCAAGGGCGTGCACAACATCGACGAGACGTTCAAGCGCTTCGTCCTCGACGACTCGAGGGTCGCGCAGCGACGCGACGCGGCGGTCGAGCAGTTCCTCAGCCTGCGCAACGGCTACGAGGAGATGACGCGCGCCCGCGACCAGATCGCGGTGCTGGGGGACCTGCCGCGGCTGTGGGAGGACTACCGCGCGGCGGACGAGTCGACGCGTGACCTGCGGGCCCTCGTGACGGGCGGCGACGGCACGACCCCGCTCGACGGGCACGTGCTGGCGCTGCACAAGGACCTGCTCGCGGCGCGGGCGGACGACGAGCGGGCCGAGCGCGTCCGGCAGCGGGCGCTGCACGAGGAGGCCGTGGCGCAGTACGAGGACCTGGAGCGCCAGGTGCGGGCGCTGGAGCAGCAGCGCGGCCAGGCCGGCGGTGACGTTCTGCGGGCGGCCGACGACGACCTGCGCGCGGCGCGCGCGGAGCTCGACAGGGTCGCGGCGCGCGCGGCGGACCTGGCGCGGTGGTGCGCGACGCTCGACGTCGCGGTGCCGACGACCGCAGCCGCGCTCGCGGCGCTGCAGTCCGACGGCGCGGACGGAGCGGTCGGCACGACCGGTGCCGACGGCGGCGGCGTCGCGGCCGGCGAGGACGACGTCGCGCGCGGCGACCTGCACGGCCGGATCGCGGCCGTCGAGGAGGCCAAGCGTGACCTGGCGGCGCTGCGCGCGGACCTGCGCTCCTACGAGACGCGCCGCTCGAACGTCCCGGCGGCGGCGCTCGCCGTGCGCGCCGCGGTCGCGGAGGGTGCGGGCCTGACGGAGGCCGACCTGCCGTTCGTCGGCGAGCTGCTCGACGTCGCCGCCGGCGAGGAGGCGTGGCGGCCCGCGGCGCAGCGGCTGCTCGGCGGGTTCGGCCTGGGCCTGCTGGTCGACGCCGAGCACCGGGCCGCCGTCGCGCGGTTCGTCGACGCGCACGACCTGCGCGCGCGCGTCCGCTACACGGTCGTCGACACGGGCGCGGGCGTCGCGGCCGAGGACCCGCAGCCCGGCACGATGGCCGAGAAGGTCGTCGTCGCGGACGGCCCGTTCGCGCCGTGGCTGCGCGAGCAGCTCGTGCGACGGTTCTCGCACCGCTGCGTGCACGAGGCCGCCGAGCTCGCGCTGCACCGCGAGGCCGTGACGGTCAACGGCCAGGTCAAGCACCGTGGCGGCCTGCACGAGAAGGACGACCGCCCCGACGCGCGCCGCGACAAGGTCATCGGCTTCGACAACGCCGACACGGTCCGCGACCTGACCGAGGCGATCAGCCGCCGCGAGCACGACCTCGCGGAGCTCACCCGCGCGCGGGACACCGCCGAGGCGTCGCGCGAGCACGCCCGGGCCCGCCGGGACGCGCGCGCGCACGTCGCGGACGTCGTCTGGGCGCAGGTCGACGTCGCGTCCGCCGAGGCGCGGGTCACGGCCGCCGAGCGACGCCGCACCGACCTCGCGGACGGCGACGCGCTCGCCGTCCTGGACCGCGAGGTCGCGGCGCTCGTCGAGGCCCGCAACGACGCGACCCACCGGGCGCGGTCCGCGCACGAGTCCGCGGAGCGGGCCGAGCGGTCGTGGGCGCGCAGCGTCGACGAGGAGGACCGCCTCGCACGGCGGCTGGAGGCCGTCCCCGAGCCGGACGACGCGCAGACCGCGGCCCTCGCGGCGCTGGCCGACGAGTGCGACGCGCACCCGACCCTGGAGTCGGTGGGCCGCCTGCGGGCCGCGATGCAGCAGGCCGTGGAGCGTCGCGTCGCGACCGCGGAGTCCGCCGGGGGGCGCGCGCACGCGGCGATCACGACGACGCTCGCGGACTTCCTGCGGACCTGGCCGGACGAGGCCGGTGTCCTGACCCGTGACGTCGACGCGACGCCGGACTTCCTGGAGCTCCTCGCGACGCTGCAGGCGGACGACCTGCCCGCGGCGCTCGCGCAGTGGCGCCAGCTCATGCACAACCTCAACACCATGGGCCTGACGTCGCTCGTGCAGACGCTGCGCGACGAGCGCCTCGTCATCGACGACCGCATCGCACCCGTGAACGAGGTGCTGCGCACCGTCCCGTTCGGGCACGACGGCTACCTGCAGATCGTCACGACCGACGTCGAGCCGCCCGCGTCGCGCGCGTTCAAGGCGGAGATCGACGCGATCCTCGACCACGCGCCGGGCGCCGACCTGGAGGACGGCGAGCTCGAGGCGCGGTTCGCGCGCATCGCGCGGCTCATGGACCGGCTCGACTCGACCGACCCGGTGGACCGCGACTGGCAGCGCGACGTGCTCGACGTCAAGCGGCACGTGCGGATCGCCGCCGAGGAGCACCGCCGCGGCGAGGACCAGGCCCGCGTCTACGAGGGCGTCGGCGCGACGTCGGGCGGCGAGGGGCAGGAGCTCATCGCCGCGACCCTCGGGGCGGCGCTGCGCTACCAGCTCGGCGGGATCGAGGCGGTGCCGATGTTCGGCTCGGTCATGGTCGACGAGGGGTTCGTGAAGTCCGACCCGGACGTCACGCGGCGCGCCATCCGTGCCCTGAAGTCGTTCGGGTTCCAGCTGCTCATCGCGGCGCCGCTCGACAAGTACCAGTCGATGGAGCGCGAGTTCGGCTCGGCCTACCTGGTCGAGGCGGACCCGGCCGCGGGGCGGGCCCAGGCCCGCGGCTTCGCGATCGGCTTCGGACCGGGCGGCGCTCCGGGCCGCTGAGCACCACCCGCCGGACGGACACACCGCAGACCACCCGCCGCGCGCTCGACGCCTCCCCCGCATGCGCCGCGCGGGCCGCGGGCCGACGATGGTGGTCGGGTGAAGCAGCAGCCCGTCCGGCGGCGACGACGCCGCCCCCTCGACCAGGCCGCCCCTCCGGGGGCGCCGGAGGTGCTCGCGATGAGCTTCGAGCAGGAGTCCGGCCAGCCGACCGGCACCAAGGACAAGGACGACGACATCCTGAGGTCCACGCAGGCGTCCCTCGACGACATCCTGAGGCCCACGCAGGCGTCCCTCGACGACGCCCTGCGTCTGGAGACGGACGCGACGGACGCCGAGCGCGACGGCGACACCGAGCTCGCGGAGTTCTTCCGCCGCGCGCAGGGCGAGAGCCGCACGGGCGCCGAGCAGGGCGAGCAGCTGCTCGCGGGCCGCCTGACGTGACGTCGACGCCGACCGCGCTGCCGAGCGCGACGCCCACCGCGCCGCCCGATCCGCGCCTGCTCCGCACCTACCTCAGCGACCACCTGACCGGGGCGTCGGGCGTCATCTCGCGGGTCGAGTGGATGCTCGACCGCTACGCGGGCACCCCCACGGCCGACGTCCTCGGGCCGTTGTGCGCCGAGCTCCACGAGGAGCGACGGGTGCTGCGCGGGCTCGCGCAGCACCTGGACGTGCACCTGTCGCCGTGGAAGCCGACGGCGGCGCGCGTCGCGGAGCGGGTGGGGCGGCTCAAGCCCAACGGCCGGCTGGTCAGCCGGTCACCGCTGTCGCTGCACCTGGAGCTCGAGGCGCTGCGGTCCGGGATCGCGGGCAAGCGGTCGTTGTGGGCGACGCTCGAGGTGTGGGCGCCGACGCTGCGGCTCGACGCGGCCCGGTTCGTCGCGCTGCGGGCGCAGGCCGACGCGCAGGTCCGGGCGGTCGACGGTCTTGCCGCACGCGTCCGTCCGGTGGCGTTCGCGGTGGAGGCGGCCGTCCCCGACGTGACGGACGACCCGTCACCCGTCAGCACGTCGCGCTGAGCGGTCGGCCGGCTTCGCGGGGCGCCGGACGGCCCGCGGCGGTGTCAGCCCGCCGTGACGAGCGACGCGAGCGGCACGTCCGGGTCGGCGAGCCGGTCGCGGGACACCACCGCGCGGGAGCGGATGAGCGCCTGCACGTCGTCGACGACGTCCCACACGTTGACGTTCATGCCGGCGAGCACCCGCCCGCCGCGCAGCCAGAACGCGACGAGCTCGCGCGCCTCCAGGTCCCCCCGGACGACGACCTCGTCGTAGCCGTGGTCGACGTGGCCGACGTACTCCATGCCGAGGTCGTACTGGTCGGTGAAGAAGTACGGCAGGCGGTCGTAGGGCTCGTCGCGCCCCAGCACGGTCGCGGCGGCCGTGGCGGGCTGGTTCAGGGCGTTCGCCCAGTGCTCGACGCGCACGTGCGTGCCGAGCAGCGGGTGCTCCGCGCGCGCGATGTCGCCGACCGCGAGCACGTGCGGGTGCGACGAGCGCAGGTGCCGGTCGACGACGACGCCGTCCTCGACGTGCAGCCCGGCGGCCTCCGCGAGCGCGGTGCGCGGCGCGGCGCCGATCCCGACGACGACCAGGTCGGCCTCGACGAGCGTGCCGTCCGCGAGCGCGACGGCGCCGACGTGCGTGCCGTCGCCGGCGGGGACGAGCTCGGTGACGTCGGTGCGGGTGCGCAGGTCGACGCCGTGGCCGCGGTGCAGGTCGGAGAACATCGTGGCGAGCTCGGGGCCGAGGACGCGCAGCAGCGGCAGCGGGTCGCGCACGAGGACGGTGACCTCGCACCCGGCGGTGCGGGCCGCGGCGGCGACCTCGAGGCCGATCCAGCCGCCGCCGATGACGACGACGTGTCGGCCGGGGGTGAGCGAGGCACGCAGGCGGTCGCTGTCGTCGAGCGTGCGCAGGTACCGCACGCCGTCGAGGTCAGCCCCGGGGACGTCGAGCCGGCGCGGTTCGGACCCGGTGGCGAGGACGAGGTGGTCGAACCCGGTGCGGGTGCCGGACGCGTCGAGCACGTCGCGGGCGCGCAGGTCGACCGCCGTCACGGTCATGCCGGGCCGGAGGTCGACGTCGTGCTGCGCGTACCAGTCGGCGGGGTGGACGAAGGCGGCGTCGCGCTCCTCGCTGCCGCCGAGGTACCCCTTCGACAGGGGCGGCCGCTCGTAGGGGCGCTCGGTCTCGGTGCCGAGCAGGACCAGCCGCCCGTCGTACCCGCCGTCCCGCAGCGCCTCGACGGTCTTCGCACCCCCGAGCCCTGCTCCGACGACCACGACCCGAGCGTTCACGGCGACCTCCGTCGGTAGGGCTGCAGGTGGGCGGTGCGGCGCGTCGTCGGCCGGCGCGGCGGCACCGACCCCAGCGCAGCAGGTCAGGGGCCGCGGCGCAACGGGGGGCGGCCCGTCGCGGTGTGGTGAAGTCCACCCCCCGGGGGTCGCTCCCCCCCGCGCCGGATGCGCGCTGGCCTGGCACATTGGGCGGATGCTGATCTGGCCGGGACGCCCCTACCCCCTGGGCGCCACGTACGACGGGACCGGGACGAACTTCGCGCTGTTCTCCGAGGTCGCCGAACGGGTGGAGCTGTGCCTGTTCGAGGCGGACGGCTCCGAGTCGCGCGTCGACCTCACGGAGGTGGACGCGTTCGTGTGGCACGGGTTCCTGCCGGCGGTGGGTCCGGGCCAGCGGTACGGGTACCGCGTGCACGGCCCGTACGACCCGTCGCGGGGCCTGCGCTGCCACCCGTCGAAGCTCCTGCTCGACCCGTACGCGAAGGCGATCGACGGCGAGGTCGACAACGACCCGTCGCTGTACACGTACCGGTTCGACGACCCGACGGCGACGAACGAGGACGACTCGGCGCCGCACACGATGAAGTCGGTCGTGGTGAACCCGTTCTTCGACTGGGGCCACGACCGTCCCCCGCAGCACCAGTACCACCAGTCGGTGATCTACGAGGCGCACGTGCGCGGTCTGACGCAGCAGCACCCGGCGGTGCCGGAGGAGCTGCGCGGCACGTACTCGGGCCTGGCGCACCCCGCGGTGATCGAGCACCTGTCGTCGCTCGGGGTGACGGCGGTCGAGCTCATGCCGGTGCACCAGTTCGTCAACGACCCGGTGCTGCAGGACAAGGGCCTGTCGAACTACTGGGGCTACAACACGATCGGCTTCTTCGCGCCGCACAACGAGTACTCGGCGTACGGGGGCGGCGGGCAGCAGGTGCAGGAGTTCAAGGCCATGGTGAAGGCCCTGCACGAGGCGGACATCGAGGTCATCCTCGACGTGGTCTACAACCACACGGCGGAGGGCAACCACCTGGGCCCGACGCTGAGCTTCCGTGGCATCGACAACGCGAACTACTACCGGCTCGTCGACGACGACCAGGCGCACTACTTCGACACGACGGGCACGGGCAACTCCCTGCTCATGCGGTCGCCGCACGTGCTGCAGCTCATCATGGACTCGCTGCGGTACTGGGTGACCGAGATGCACGTCGACGGGTTCCGCTTCGACCTCGCGGCGACCCTCGCCCGGCAGTTCCACGAGGTCGACCGGCTGTCCGCGTTCTTCGACCTCGTCCACCAGGACCCGGTGATCTCGCAGGTCAAGCTCATCGCGGAGCCGTGGGACGTCGGCGAGGGCGGGTACCAGGTCGGCGGCTTCCCGCCGCTGTGGTCGGAGTGGAACGGCCAGTACCGGGACACGGTGCGCGACTTCTGGCGCAGCGAGCCCTCGACGCTGGGCGAGTTCGCGAGCCGCCTGTCGGGGTCGTCGGACCTGTACGAGCACACGGGCCGCCGGCCCATCGCGAGCGTGAACTTCGTGACGGCGCACGACGGCTTCACGCTCGCAGACCTGGTGTCGTACAACGAGAAGCACAACGACGCGAACGGCGAGGGCAACGCCGACGGCGAGAGCCACAACCGGTCGTGGAACTGCGGCGTCGAGGGCCCGACGGACGACGAGCAGGTGCTCGACCTGCGCGCGCGCCAGCAGCGCAACTTCCTGGCGACGCTGCTGCTGTCGCAGGGCATCCCGATGCTGGCGCACGGTGACGAGCTGGGGCGCACGCAGCAGGGGAACAACAACGTGTACTGCCAGGACGGTCCCCTGTCGTGGGTCGACTGGGACCTCGACGAGCGGCAGACGAACCTGCTGGAGTTCACGCGGCGCGTGGTGCGGCTGCGGCAGGACCACCCGGTGTTCCGGCGGCGCCGGTTCTTCGCGGGCAAGCCCGACGACAACGACGCCTCGGACCTCAAGGACATCGAGTGGCTGGCCCCGACGGGCGAGCACATGAGCCCGGAGGCGTGGAACAGCGCCATGGCGCGCGCGGTCATGGTGTTCCTCAACGGCGACGCGATCGCGGAGCCGGACGTGCGCGGCGAGGAGATCGTCGACGACTCGTTCCTGGTGCTGTTCAACGGCCAGCCGGAGGCGGCGACGTTCGTCGTGCCGTCGGGCCGCTACGGCGCGCAGTGGACGGTCGTGCTGGACACGGACTCGCAGGTGTCGCCGGGGGACGTCCTGGAGGCGGGCGAGGAGGTCGGGCTCGCGCACCACTCGGTCGTCGTGCTCACCCGTCCGCCGCTCGCGCAGACACCGTCGGCGTCGGGCATCGGGGTCGTCGCGGAGACGTCGCGGGAGGCCTCGAAGGCGCAGCGGGAAGGTGCCCAGGGCCGGACGGCGGAGTCGGTGCCGCGCAAGAAGGGCACACGGACGGGGCCCAGCGCGTGACCGACGCCCGCCCGGGGGGCCGGCCGACGCCGGCGCGCCGGCTGCCGGGACCGGGGCGGCCCGTGCCCGTCTCGACGTACCGGGTGCAGCTCGGCGCGGACCTCACGCTCGACGACGTCGCGGACCGGGTCCCGTACCTCGCGTCGCTGGGCGTGACGCACGTGTACCTGTCGCCGGTCCTCACGGCGGCGCCGGGGTCGACGCACGGGTACGACGTCGTCGCGCACGACGAGGTCTCCCCCGTGCTCGGCGGGCTGGCGGCGCTGCGGCGGCTCGCGGCCGTCGCGCACGAGGCGGGGCTGGGGCTGGTGCTCGACATCGTCCCGAACCACATGGCGGTGCCGACACCGGTCTGGCACAACCGCCCGCTGTGGTCGGTGCTCGACAAGGGCGCCGAGTCGCCGTACGCGTCGTGGTTCGACGTCGACTGGTCCGCCGGTGGCGGGGACGTCCTCATGCCGGTGCTGGGCGACCGGATCGGTACGGTGCTGGCGCGCGACGAGCTGCGGCTCGACGAGGCCGACATCCCCGGCGAGGGCCTGCGGACCGTCCTGCGCTACTACGACCACGTCTTCCCGGTCCGGGAGGGCACCGAGTCGCTGCCCCTCACGGAGCTGCTGGAGCGTCAGCACTACCGGCTCGCGTACTGGCGGGTCGCCGACGAGGAGCTCAACTACCGGCGGTTCTTCGACGTCGGCACGCTCGTCGCGGTCCGTGTCGAGGACCCCGAGGTGTTCGACGCGACGCACCGCCTGGTGCTCGACCTGCTCGCCGACGGCACGCTCGACGGCCTGCGGATCGACCACCCGGACGGTCTCGCCGACCCGACGGGCTACCTCGCGCGGCTGCGCGAGGCGAGCGGTGAGGCGTGGGTCGTCGTGGAGAAGATCCTGCAGGGCGACGAGCGGCTGCCCGCCGACTGGGAGACCGCCGGCACCACGGGCTACGAGGCGCTGTGGCGCATCCAGCAGACGTTCGTCGACCCGGGCGGCGCCGCCGTGCTGGGCGCGACGATGCACCGCCTCACGGGCGACACGTCCGACGCGTTCGCCGCGATCGCGGAGCAGGGCAAGCGGGAGATCGTCGACGGCCCGCTGTACGCGGAGGTGCACCGCCTGACGGCGCTCGCGGCGGACATCTGCACGGAGGACCTGCGCCTGCGGGACCACACGTGGCGCGCCCTGGAGGAGTGCCTGGTCGAGCTGCTCGTCGCGTTCGACCGCTACCGCGCGTACGTGGTGCCGGGCGAGCCGGTGCACCCCGAGTCGATCGAGGTGGTGGAGGCTGCCGCGCGGATCGCCCGCGCGCGCCTGTCGCCCGAGCGCTCCGACACGATGGACGTGCTCGTCGACCTGCTGCTCGGACGGGAGGTCGGCAGCGCCGGCCGCACGCGGGGCCGACGGCGGGACGAGCTCGTCGTCCGGTTCCAGCAGACGTGCGGCGCGGTCACCGCGAAGGGTGTCGAGGACACCGCGTTCTACCGCTGGACGCACCTGGTCGGGCTGTGCGAGGTCGGCGGCGAGCCGGAGCGGTTCGCCCTGACGCCCACGGACCTGGCCGCGTGGGCCACGGAGCAGCAGGTCGCCGCCCCGCTCGGCATGACGACCCTCTCGACGCACGACACGAAGCGCGGCGAGGACACGCGTGCCCGCCTGGGTGTCCTGTCGGAGCTGCCGCTCGAGTGGTCGGCGCTCGTCGACGGCCTGCGCGCCGCATCGGACCCGTTCCGTCGCACCCTGCTCGACGGCCGCACCGAGTACCTGCTGTGGCAGACGCTCGCGGGCACGTGGACGCAGGACGGCCCGATCTCGGCCGACCGCCTGGAGGAGTACCTCGTCAAGGCGATCCGCGAGGCCAAGTCGCGCACCACGTGGACCGCGCCCGACGAGCCGTACGAGCGGGCGGTGCTCGACACCGCACGCGCCGCCCTCGCCGATCCGGCCGTCGCGGACCTGCTCGGCGGCTGGGAGGTGCGCACCCGGGGCGCGGTGCGGACGGCGACGCTCGGCACCAAGCTCGTCCAGCTGACCCTGCCCGGCGTGCCCGACGTCTACCAGGGCACCGAGGTCCCGGCGACCGTGCTCGTCGACCCCGACAACCGCCGCCCGGTCGACACCGACGCGCTCGCCGCGCGCCTGGCCCGCCTCGACGACGGGGCCGGTCCGCGCGACCTCGCCGACGAGAAGCTCCTCGTCACGTCGCGCGCGCTGCGCCTGCGGCGCGACGTCCCGGAGGCGTTCGTCGGCCCGGACAGCGGCTACGTGCCTCTCGCGCACTCGTCGGGGCACAGCCTCACGTACGCCCGCACGGTCGGTGGCGACCCCCGGGTCGCGGTCGTCGCGACGCGCCTGCAGGCGTCCGTCGACCGGCTCGGCGGCTGGGGCGAGCACACCGTCGCGCTGCCCGACGGCGACTGGCACGACGTCCTGACGGACCGCGCCGTGACGGGCGGCGTGCGCGAGGTCGGGCCGCTGCTCGACCGGCTCCCGGTGGCGCTGCTCGTCCGGGCGGAGGGCTGAGACCGTGCACCCGCGGGTGTGGGCGCCGGACGCCTCGCGCGTCGACCTCGTGCTGCCCGGCACCGGCGAGCGGCGCGTGCTGGTCGCCGACGCCGACGGCTGGTGGACCGACCCCGACGGGCGCGACCTGCCGCACGGCACCGACTACGCGTTCGCCCTCGACGACGGACCGGCACGGCCCGACCCGCGCAGCGCCTGGCAGCCCGCGGGCGTGCACGGCCCGAGCCGCGTGCTCGACACGGGCCGCTTCGCCTGGACGGACGACGGCTGGGCCGGTCTCGACGTCCGGGGCCGGGTCCTCTACGAGCTGCACGTCGGGACCTTCACGCGGCAGGGCACGCTCGACGCCGCCGCGGACGCGCTGCCGGACCTCGTCGCGCTCGGCGTCGACGTCGTCGAGCTCATGCCCGTCGCGCCGTTCGACGGCCCGCGTGGCTGGGGCTACGACGGTGTCGGCCTGTACGCGGTGCACGAGCCGTACGGCGGCCCCGAGGCGCTGCAGCGGTTCGTCGACGCCGCGCACGGGCTCGGCCTGGCGGTGTGCCTCGACGTCGTGCACAACCACCTGGGACCGTCCGGCAACTACACGGGGCTGTTCGGCCCGTACGCGACCGACGCGCACCACACGCCGTGGGGCTCGGCCATCAACCTGGACCAGCCCGGCTCGGACGTCGTGCGGCGCTGGATCGTCGACAGCGCGCTGCGCTGGTTCCGCGACTTCCACGTCGACGCGCTGCGCCTTGACGCCGTGCACGAGCTGAAGGACGGCTCCGACCGGCACCTGCTCGCCCAGCTCGCCGACGAGGTCGCCGACCTGTCGGACCGCCTCGGCCGGCCGCTGTCCCTGGTCGCCGAGACCGACCTCAACGACGTCGTGAGCCTCGCCCCGACGCACGCGGGCGGCTGGGGCATGACCGCGCAGTGGGCCGACGACGTGCACCACGCCCTGCACGCGCTGCTCACCGGCGAGCGGCACGGCTACTACGTCGACTTCGGCGCACCGGCGACGCTCCGGCACGCTCTCACGCAGGTCTTCGTGCACGACGGCGGCTGGTCGACGTTCCGCGGGCGCCCCTGGGGGCGGCCCGTGCCGACCGGCACCGACGGGCACCGCTTCGTCGTCAGCACGCAGACCCACGACCAGGTCGGCAACCGCGCGACGGGCGACCGCCCCGCCGACCGCCTCCCCGTCGACACCCTCGCCGCCGGGGCGGCGCTGCTGCTGCTGTCGCCCTTCACGCCGATGCTCTTCATGGGCGAGGAGTGGGGCACGCGCACGCCTTTCCAGTTCTTCACGTCGTTCCCCGACCCGGACCTGGGCGCCGCGGTGAGCGCGGGCCGCCGTGGCGAGTTCGGCGGGCACGGCTGGACCGACCTGTACGGCGGGCCGGTCGACGTGCCGGACCCGCAGGACGAGGCGACGTTCCGCCGCAGCGTCCTCGACCGCACGGAGCGGGACGAGCCGTCGCACGCCCGGCTGCTCGCCTGGTACCGCGAGCTCGTCGCGCTGCGCCGCACGATCCCCGACCTCGCGTCGGGCGACCTCGCCGCGACCGAGCTCACGTGGGACGGCCCCGACGACGCAGCGGGTCCGTGGCGGGGCGTCCTCGTCCTGCACCGCGGCGCGGCCCGCGTCGTCGCCAACCTGACGGACGACTCCCGCCGCGTGCCCCTGCCGGCCGACGCCCCGCTCGACGTCGCGGCCACGTGGGCGCCGTGCGCGGTCGCGCCGGGGACGCCGCCGCACGTCGTCGTCCCCGCGGGCGCGACGGTCGTCCTGACGCCCACCCTCGGCGACTAGCCCGGCGGCGCGTGCGCGACGCCGCGGCTGCGCGTCCTCCGGCGGCGCCTCAGGCCGGGTCGGCCGCGACCCGCGCCGCGCCGTCGGCGGCGAGCGCGCCGAGCCGGGACAGCGCCCGGTAGTACTTCTTGCGGTACCCGCCGCGCAGCATGTCGGCGGAGAACAGGTCGTGCTCCCCCGCCCCGCCGAGCAGGACCGGCACGTCGCGGTCGTAGAGCCGGTCGACGAGCACGACGAGCCGCAGCGCGACGTCCTGGGTGGGCACGGGCACGACGCCCGTGAGGCCGACGAGCTCGACGCCGTCGAGCAGCGCGCCGTACCGGCTGGGGTGCACGCGTGCGAGGTGGTCGAGCAGGTCGCCGAACGCGTCGAGGGTCGCGCCCGGCACGCCGGCGACCGCGCGCCGCACGGCGTCGTCGGCGAGCCCGTCGGCGTCGGTGACGACGGCGCGGTGGCGGTAGTCCTCGCCGTCGACGCGCAGGACCTCGAACCGAGCCGCGAGCGCCTGGATCTCCCGCAGGAAGTCGTCGGCGGCGAACCGGCCCTCGCCGAGCGAGCCGGGCAGCGTGTTGGACGTCGCGGCGAGGGCGACGCCGCGGTCGGCGAGCTCGCGCAGCAGGCGCGACATGAGGACGGTGTCGCCGGGGTCGTCGAGCTCGAACTCGTCGATGCAGACGAGCCTCTTGCCGGCGAGCGCCTCGACGGTCGGCAGGAACCCGAGCGCGCCGACGAGGTTGGTGTACTCGACGAAGGTGCCGAACGCGGCGTCGTCGGCCCCGACGGCGTGCGCGAGGGACGCGAGCAGGTGCGTCTTGCCGACGCCGAACCCGCCGTCGAGGTAGACGGCGACGGGCGCGCGGCGCGCGGCGCGCCGGAACAGCCCACGCCCGGGCCCGCCCCCGGCGGTGATCTCGCGGGCGGCGGCGCGCAGGCGCTCGACCGTGGCGCGCTGCGAGGGGTGCGCGGCGTCGGGCACGTAGGTGTCGAAGGACTCGCCCGCGAAGTGCCGGGGCGGGACGAGCTCGGCGAGGAGCCGCGCGGGCGGCACGACGGGCGTGCGTCCGGTGAGCGACGGCGGTACCCCGCGGCCGTCACCGGCGGGTGCGCTGCCGGAGCCCGAGGGGCCTGCGGCGGGGTCGACGGCGGTCACGGTGGGCAAGCCTACGTCCGGCCCGCGGGACGAAGGTCCCCGCGTGATCGGCGTCACCGCAGCCCGCGCGAGGCCGCCTGGGAGGCGGCCTCTTACACCCTCGCTGGACGTCCGTCCCACATGTCGGTGCGGTCGTCTCATCATGCGGATGGCGTCTCCCGTGTCACCCGATCGTCTGACAGCCTCGACAGGTGATCGCGACCGGGTCCCCCGCCATGTGTCGGTGCTGCTGCGCCGCCGCGGACCCGTGCATGCGCTGCTGCTGTCCGCGGAGAGACTGACCCCGCCCTCGTCCCCCATCTCGGGCGCGCGGTCTGCGTCCCGAGAGCCGCCCCCCCCCGGGCGGTGGGTGCAGCCGCACGCCATGATCCCCCGGAGGTAGCGCCCGATGGCGCAGACCAGGATCGCCCCGCCCGCCGCTCGCCCCGAGGGTCAGTGGGCGTTCGACGACCAGCGTGAGCCGCTGAACGGCAACGAGAAGCTCAAGCAGGAGGACGACGGTCTCAACGTCCGCCACCGCATCGAGACGATCTACGCCCAGCAGGGCTTCGACTCCATCCCCGGCGACGACCTGCGCGGACGCATGCGCTGGTGGGGCCTGTACACGCAGCGCAAGCCGGGGATCGACGGCGGGAAGACCGCGACGCTCGAGCCGCACGAGCTCGAGGACTCCTACTTCATGCTCCGCGTGCGCTGCGACGGCGGGACGCTCACGCTCGCCCAGCTGCGGACCGTCGCGCAGATCTCCACGGAGTTCGGCCGTGGGACGGCCGACATCACCGACCGGCAGAACATCCAGCTGCACTGGGTCCGCATCGAGGACGTCCCCGAGATCTGGCGCCGCCTGGAGGCGGTCGGCCTCACGACGCAGGAGGCGTGCGGCGACGTGCCGCGCGTCATCCTCGGCTCGCCGGTCGCGGGCGTCGCCGCCGACGAGATCATCGACGGCACCCCGGCGATCCTGCAGATCCAGCAGCGCTACATCGGCGACCCGTCGTTCTCGAACCTGCCGCGCAAGTTCAAGACCGCGGTCAGCGGCTCGCCGCACCAGGACGTCGCGCACGAGATCAACGACGTCGCGTTCGTCGGTGTCGAGCACCCTGAGCTCGGCCCCGGCTTCGACCTGTGGGTCGGCGGCGCGCTGTCCACGAACCCGATGCTCGGCAAGCGGCTCGGCGCGTTCGTCACGCTCGAGCAGATCCCCGACGTGTGGGTCGGCGTCGTCAGCATCTTCCGCGACTACGGCTACCGGCGGCTGCGGACCCGCGCGCGGCTGAAGTTCCTGCTCGCCGACTGGGGCCCGGAGCTGTTCCGGCAGGTCCTGGAGGAGGAGTACCTCGGCTTCACGCTCGCCGACGGCCCCGCGCCTCCCCCGCCCCCGACCGGCCGCCGCGACCACGTCGGCGTGCACCCGCAGAAGGACGGCCGCTTCTACGTCGGCGCCGCCCCGACGGTGGGTCGGGTCTCGGGCGAGGTCCTCGACGCGGTCGCCGACCTCGTCGACGCCGCCGGCTCGGACCGCGTGCAGCTCACCACCGAGCAGAAGCTCGTCGTGCTCGACGTCGCCGCGGACCGCGTGGACGCGCTCGTCGACGGCCTGGAGGCGCTCGGCCTGCTGGTCCGGCACGCCTCGACGTTCCGCCGCGGGACGATCGCCTGCACGGGCATCGAGTTCTGCAAGCTCGCGATCGTCGAGACGAAGGCGCGCGCGACGCTCATCGTCGGCGAGCTCGAGAAGCGGCTGCCGACCTTCGACCAGCCGATCACCATCAACGTCAACGGCTGCCCCAACTCGTGCGCGCGCATCCAGACCGCCGACATCGGCCTCAAGGGCGCGCTGGCGCAGGGCGAGGAGGGCTACCAGGTCCACCTCGGCGGCGGGCTCGGCCTGACGAGCGGCCTCGGCAAGACGCTGCGCGGGCTGCGCGTGCCGTCCTCGGAGCTGCCCGACTACCTGGAGCGCGTGACGCGCCGGTTCGACGAGCAGCGCCTCGAGGGCGAGCTGTTCGCCGAGTGGGTGCAGCGGGCCGCCGAGGAGGACCTGCGATGAGCGAGTCCGCCCAGCGCGCCGTCCCGTACTACTGCCCGTTCTGCGCGAGCGAGGACCTGTGGCCGGCCGGCGAGACGCACGGCCAGTGGGAGTGCCGGTCGTGCGCGCGCGCGTTCGCGCTGCGGTTCGTCGGCCTGTCGGCGGAGGGGGCCCGATGAGCACCGAGACACCCGCTGTCGCGGACCTGTCGCCCGACGGGCTCCGCGCGTTCGCCGAGCGCGCGGGCGTCGAGCTCGAGGGCGCGCACCCGAGCGAGATCCTCGCCTGGGCGGGCCGCACGTTCGGCGACGACCTCGTCGTCGCGTCGTCGATGGGCGACGAGGTGCTCGTCGACCTCGTCGCGAAGGCCGTCCCCGGCGCGAACGTCATCTTCCTCGACACCGGGTACCACTTCGCCGAGACCATCGGCACGCGCGACTACTACGCCGAGTTCACCGACATCCGGCTGCGCACGGTCCTGCCGCTGCGCACCGTCGCCGAGCAGGACGCCGAGCACGGTCCCCGCCTGCACGACCGCGACCCGAACCTGTGCTGCGCGCTGCGCAAGGTCGAGCCGCTCGAGCGCGGCCTCGCCCCGTACACCGCATGGGTCACGGGCATGCGCCGCGAGGACGCCCCGACCCGCACCGACATCACGGTCGTCGGGTGGGACGCGCGGCGCGGCAAGGTCAAGCTCAACCCGATCGCGGCGTGGACGCAGGCCGACGTGGACGCCTACGTCGCCGAGCACCACGTCGTCCTCAACCCCCTGCGGCAGGCCGGCTACGCGTCGATCGGCTGCGCCCCCTGCACGCGTGCGACGGCCCCGGGCGAGGACCCGCGGGCCGGACGCTGGTCCGGTACCTCCAAGACGGAATGCGGTCTGCACACATGACGACTGAGGCCACGGCTCCCCCCACCGCGGCGGCGCGCCCCTCGCGCCTGACCCAGCTCGACGCCCTCGAGTCCGAGGCGATCCACGTCATGCGCGAGGTCGCCGGCGAGTTCGAGCGGCCCGTGCTGCTCTTCTCGGGCGGCAAGGACTCGATCGTCATGCTGCACCTGGCGCGCAAGGCGTTCTGGCCGGCCCCCGTGCCGTTCACCGTCATGCACGTCGACACGGGCCACAACTTCCCCGAGGTCATCGACTACCGGGACGACGCCGTCGCACGGTTCGGTCTGCGGCTCGTCGTCGCGAGCGTGCAGGACGCGATCGACGACGGCCGGGTCGTGGAGCGCCCCGACGGCTCGCGCAACCCGCTGCAGACGGTGCCGCTGCTCGACGCGATCACCGCGCACCGCTTCGACGCGGTGTTCGGCGGCGGGCGCCGCGACGAGGAGAAGGCCCGCGCCAAGGAGCGGATGTTCTCCCTGCGCGACGAGTTCGGTCAGTGGGACCCGCGGCGGCAGCGACCCGAGCTGTGGGACCTGTACAACGGCCGGCACAAGCCGGGCGAGCACGTGCGCGTCTTCCCGCTGTCCAACTGGACCGAGCTCGACGTCTGGCGCTACATCGAGCGCGAGGAGATCGACCTGCCGTCGATCTACTACACGCACGAGCGCGACGTCTTCCTGCGCGACGGCATGTGGCTCGCGCCGGGCGGCTGGGGCGGCCCGCGCCGCGACGAGGTGCTCGAGCGCCGCACCGTGCGGTACCGCACGGTCGGCGACATGAGCTGCACGGGTGCGGTGGAGTCGACGGCCTCGACGGTCGCCGACGTCATCGCGGAGGTGGCCGTGAGCCGCCTCACCGAGCGCGGGGCGACCCGCGCCGACGACCGGGCCTCGGAGGCCGCCATGGAGGACCGCAAGCGCGAGGGCTACTTCTGATGACGACGACCACGACCTCCACCGCACCGTCCGCGGCGTCCGTCGCGGGGGCTGTCTCCGCCTCCGACCACGCGCACCGCGACCTGCTGCGCCTCGCCACGGCAGGGTCCGTCGACGACGGCAAGAGCACCCTCATCGGCCGCCTGCTGTACGACACGAAGTCCGTGCTCGCCGACCAGCTCTCCGCGGTCGAGCGGGCCACGGCGGCACGCGGCGGTGCCGAGGCGGGCACCGTCGACCTCGCGCTGCTCACCGACGGCCTGCGCGCCGAGCGTGAGCAGGGCATCACGATCGACGTCGCCTACCGGTACTTCTCGACCGCGCGCCGGGCGTTCGTCCTCGCGGACACCCCGGGGCACGTGCAGTACACGCGGAACATGGTGACGGGCGCCTCGACCGCCGAGCTCGCGATCGTGCTCGTCGACGCCCGCAAGGGCGTGCTCGAGCAGACCCGGCGGCACGCGACCATCACCGCGCTGCTCGGGGTCCCGCACGTCGTCCTGGCGGTCAACAAGATGGACCTCGTCGACTTCGACGAGACCGTCTTCCGGTCGATCGCCGACGAGTTCGCGCGGTACGCCGACGCGATCGGGCTGCCCGACGTGCACGCCGTGCCGCTGTCGGCCCTGGCCGGCGACAACGTCGTCGACCGCTCCGACCGCACCCCCTGGTACGACGGCCCGACGCTGCTGGAGCACCTGGAGGCCGTGCCGGTCGACCGCGACGCGCACGCCGAGACCTTCCGGTTCCCCGTGCAGGTCGTCATCCGGCCGCGCACGGCCGAGCACCCCGACTACCGCGGCTACGCGGGCCGCATCGCGTCGGGCGTCGTGCGGGTGGGCGACGAGGTGACCGTGCTGCCGTCGGGCAAGACGAGCACGGTGACGGGCATCGACACGTTCGACGGCCCGCTCGACGAGGCGCACGCGCCGCAGTCGGTGACGCTGCGCCTCGCGGACGACGTCGACGTGGCGCGCGGCGACGTCCTCGTGCCGACCGGCGCGGCCGCGACCGTGGGCTCCGACCTCGAGGGCACGGTGTGCTGGCTCGCCGAGCGCCGGTCGGTCCTCGGCGCGCGCGTCCTGCTGCGCGTCGGCACCCGTACGGTCCGGGCGCTGCTGCGGGAGGTCAACGCGCGGCTCGACATCGACACCCAGACCGTCGAGGTGTGGGACGGCATCGACACGCTGCACACCGTCGACGCGACGGACACGTCGTCGGACACGGCTCCGCGCGCACTCACGCTCAACGCGATCGGACGGGTCCGGCTGCGGCTGGCCGAGCCCGTGCTGCTCGACGACTACGCGACCCACCGGCGCACCGGCGGGTTCCTGCTCGTCGACCCGGCCGACGGCACGACGCTCGCCGCGGGCATGGTCGGCCCGACGCTCCTCGACCGCCTCACGCCGACGCCCCCGCCCAGCGCGGCCGACGACGACTGGCTCGCCGGGGCGGGGATCTGACGGACGACCGACGGGGCCGTTCGTCGGACGTCGTGACCGACGCCCGACCCGCGACCGGCGGACGCCCGACAGGACTGGAGAGACACGGATGACCGCCGCGACGCCCGGCACCGGCAGACTGGGCGCCATGCCTCGTCACGCGCTGCTCCTCGACCTCACCGGGCGACGGGTCGTCGTCGTCGGCGGCGGTCCCGTCGCCGCCCGCCGGGCGTCCCGGCTGGTCGACGACGGCGCCGACGTCGTCGTGGTCGCGCCGCGCGTGTGCGAGGACCTCGCGGAGCTCGTCGCGCGGGGCGCGGTGCGCTGGGAGGCCCGCGACTACCGGCCGGGCGACCTCGACGGCGCGTGGCTCGTGCACACCGCGACGGGGGACGCCGGGGTCGACGCGGCGGTCGCCGCCGACGCCGACGCGGCGCGCGTGTGGTGCGTGCACGCCGGCGACGCTGCGGCCTCGACCGCCTGGACCCCGGCGGTCGCGCGTGTCGACGACGTGACGGTCGCGGTCTCGGCCGGCGGCGACCCGCGACGGTCGGCGGCGTTGCGGTCCGCGATCGCGCTGCTCCTCGACGCGGGCGACCTCCCGCTGCGCCGGCACCGTCCGGCCATCGTCGGGACGGTGACGCTCGTCGGCGGGGGTCCCGGCGACCCGGGGCTCATCACGACGCGCGGGCGGCGCGCGCTGGCCGAGGCGGACGTCGTCGTCGTCGACCGCCTCGCGCCCCGGGAGCTGCTCGACCACCTGGACCCCGACGTCGAGGTCGTCGAGGCGGGCAAGTCCCCGCACGCGCACACCCTCACGCAGACGCAGATCAACGAGGTGCTCGTCGAGCGCGCGCTGCAGGGCCGACGGGTGGTGCGCCTCAAGGGCGGCGACCCGTTCGTCCTCGGCCGCGGCGGCGAGGAGGTGCTCGCGTGCCTCGAGGCAGGCGTCCCCGTCGAGGTCGTCCCGGGCGTCACGAGCGCGATCGCCGTGCCGGGCGTCGCCGGTGTGCCCGTGACGCAGCGCGGGGTGTCGCGGCAGGTGACGATCCTGTCGGCGCACGACAGCGCCCCGGACTGGGCGACGATCGCCCGGCTCGACGGCACGCTCGTGCTGCTCATGGGCGTGGGCCGGCTCGCCGAGCACGCCGCGACGCTCGTCGCGCACGGCAAGGACCCCGCGACGCCGGTCGCGGTCGTCGAGAACGGCACGCTGCCCGGCCAGCGCACGACGGTGGGCACGCTCGCCGACATCGCGGCCCGGGCCGCCGAGCGCGGCGTCGGGAACCCGGCGGTGGTCGTCGTCGGGGAGGTCGCGGCCCTCGCCGACGTGCTCGGCCCGCACGACCGGGACACGGGCCGCCTGCCCGGGACGCGCACCCCCTCACCGGCGCCGTCCGCCGCCGGTCCGGCGGACTGACGGGCCGTCCGACGTGCGCCGACGTGCGGTTCCCCACACCGGCTCGGCGCGCCCGCCCGGACGACCTGGCCTAGCGTGAACGCCGTGCCTCACCCCGACGACCTGCCCCCGCTCGACGTCCTGCTGCCCGTGGAGCGCGCCGGTGAGCGGTTCGAGCCCCGCGCCGACGAGGCCGAGCTGCTCGGCGCGTTCACCGACCGCATGCCCGTCGACCCACCGCGCGGCGTGCACGTGCGCGCCAACATGGTGAGCACCGTCGACGGCGCCGCGACAGGTGCGGACTCGCGCAGCGGCACGATCAACGACCCGGCCGACTTCCGGGTGTTCCGGGTGCTGCGCGCGCTCGCCGACGTCGTGCTGATCGGCGGTCAGACGGCCCGCGCCGAGAAGTACCGCGCACTCGACGTCCCCGAGGAGCTCCAGGAGGCACGCCGCGCGCTCGGCCGCGCCCCGGAGATCGAGCTCGCCGTCGTCACGTCGGGCGCCGACCTGCCGGACGCGCTCCTCGACGGGCCGCGTCCCCCGTTCGTCATCACGACCGGCGCGTGCGCCCGCCTCGACGCCGTCCGGGAGCGCATCGGGCCGGAGCGGGTCATCGTCACGGAGTCCGACTCCCCCGGCGTCGTCGACCTGCGCGTCGCGCTCGCCGCCCTCGGCGCGCGCGGCCTCGCGCACGTGCTGAGCGAGGGCGGACCGACGCTGCTCGGCGAGCTCATCGAGGCCGACCTGCTCGACGAGCTGTGCGCCACGAGCAGCCCGCTGCTCGTCGGCGGCCCTGCGCCGCGCATCGTCAACCGGCCCGCGTGGTTCGAGCCGGCCCGCGAGCTGCGACCCTTGCACCTGCTGCACGCCGACGGCGTGCTGCTGGGCCGCTGGCAGGTCGTTAGGCTCGGCGCGTGACCGACACGATCCTGGTCCTCGTCGAGGACACCCTGACCGCGACGGACGTCGACCACCTGCTGACGCTGCACGACGGCGAGGAGCTCGCGTACCGCGTGCTCGTCCCCGCGGACAGCGACCGTCCGCTGCTGGCGACGATCATCGACGACCTGAGCCTCGGCGAGCTGCGGCACGCGTTCGACCGTGCCCGCGGCAAGGAGCCGTCGGAGCACGAGGCGCGTGCGACCGCGGCCGAGCAGCTCGCGGGCAGCCTCGCGGCGTTCGCAGCCGCGGGCCGTCCGGCGACCGGCGAGATCACGGCGGACGACCCGCTGCCCGCCGTGCGCGCCGCGGTCGCCGCCGGTGGCATCCGCGAGGTCGCGGTCGTCACCTACCCGCACGCGCTCGAGGACACGTTCCACCGCGACTGGGCGTCGCGGGCCCGCGAGGACCTGCAGGTCCCGGTCCTGCACCTGTACGCGGGGACCAGCGAGCTCGGCTGACCCGACCCCGACGACGACGGCCGGCCCGCACACCTGGTGCGGCCGGCCGTCGTCGTTCCGGGACGTCCCCGGCGGCAGGGTCAGAACCCCGTCGACGTGACCTCCGGGTAGTACCGGCGGAACTTGCGCACCTGGTTGAGCTTCGCGGCCCACACGTAGGCGCGACGCCGCGGCGAGAGGTCCTTGCCGTACGCGAGCGGGTGCGCGGTCGCACGGGCCCGCACGAGCCGCCGCACGCGGGCCGCGAGCTGCGGGTCACGCACGTACCGCAGCAGCAGGCGGAACGGCACGATCGAGTAGAGGATCTCCCGGTCGACGACGACGGGCTCGACGGCCGCGCCCTCGACGTGGTCGGCGACGACGAACCGCATGGGGTTCGACCCGGCCGCGGTCACGTAGTAGTTGTTGCGCCCGATGCGCGGGTTGACCTCGAAGAACCGGAAGAGCCCGGTGCGCGGGTCGACCTTGACGTCGAAGTTGGCGAACCCGCGGTAGCCGGTCGCCGACAGGAACCGGCGCGCCTGGTCGAGCATGGCGTCGTCGCGGTACGTGATCATCGCGGCGGGGTTGCCGAGCCCGGACGGCGTGTGCTCCTCGAGCAGCACGTGCGCCGAGCAGAGCAGGGTGATCTCGCCGCGCGTGTCGACGTAGGCGGTGATGGACCGCATCTGGGTGTCGTCGCCGGGCACGAGCTCCTGGACGACGAACCTCCCGCGGAAGCCTGCGGACCGCAGCGCCGACCAGAGCCACGTGAGCTCGTCGGGCGTCGCGATCTCGAAGACCTTCTTCTTGCCCTCGAACTCGACGTCCTGGTAGTCCGCGCTGCTCGCCGCCTTGGCGATGAGCGGGTAGTCCAGGTCGACGGGTGCGGGTGCCCAGCCGGGCTCGGCTGCGGTGGTGAAGTCCTGGACGATCGTGCGCGGCACGGAGATGTCGAGCCGGTCGCAGATCTCCGCGAAGGTCGCCTTGTCGGAGATCTGGTCGAGCAGCTCGGCCGTGAGGAACGGCACCACGTAGAACGGCTCGAGCTCGGCGCGGTGCTGGACGACGACGCGCACGAGCCAGTCGGAGTTCGCCATGAGCAGCAGGCGACGGTCCGGCAGGCGGCGGGCGACCTCGAGAAGCCGGTCGACGAGCTGGCGGGGGTCGTGCCCGTCGGCGACGATCTCGTGGTCGACGATCCGGGAGTGCGCGACGGGCCCGAGCGCGGCGCCCGCGACGACGACCGAGCGGACGCCGTACGCCTCGTGGAACGAGCGCGCGAGGGCGTAGACGCCGATGTCGGCGCCGAGGATGACGGGCTGGAGCGGCCCGCCCCCGCCGGCCCGGGACGTGCCCGGGGCGACGGGGGCGGTGGTGGGCTCGCTCACGCGTCCTGCTCGGTGCGGTCGCCGGACCAGGTGGTGTGGAACGTGCCGTCCTTGTCGGTGCGGCGGTAGGTGTGCGCGCCGAAGAAGTCACGCTGCGCCTGGATCAGGGCGGCGGGCAGCCGCTCGGCACGGACCCCGTCGTAGTACGCGAGCGAGGAGGAGAACGCCGGGGTGGGCACGCCGTGCAGGGCGGCACCGGCCACGACCCGACGCCACGCCGGCACGCCGTTGCCGACGGCGCCGGTGAAGTACTCGTCGGCGAGCAGCAGCGGCAGGTCCACGTTGCGCTCGTACGCCTCGGTGATGCGGTTGAGGAACCGGGCGCGGATGATGCACCCGCCACGCCAGATGCGGGCCATCGCACCCCGGTCGATGTCCCACCCGAACTCCGCGGACGCCGCGGCGATCTGGTCGAAGCCCTGCGAGTAGGCCACGACCTTCGACGCGTACAGGGCCAGACGCACGTCCTCGATGAACGCGGCGCGGTCCTCGACCTGCCACGGGGTCGTGTGCGCGGGCAGCGTGCCCAGCGCCGCCGCGCGCTGCGGGACCGACCCGGACAGCGCGCGCGCGAACGTGGCCTCCGCGATGCCGGTGATCGGCACGCCCAGGTCCAGACCGTTCTGCACGGTCCAGCGACCGGTGCCCTTCTGCTCGGCCTGGTCCAGCACGACGTCGACGAACGCCGACCCGCTCGCCGCGTCGACGTGCTGCAGCACGTCGGCGGTGATCTCGATCAGGAACGACTCCAGGTCACCGGTGTTCCAGTCGGCGAAGATCTGCCCGATCTCCGCGGCGGAGGCACCCAGCCCCTGCTTGAGCAGGTCGTACGCCTCGGCGATGAGCTGCATGTCCGCGTACTCGATGCCGTTGTGCACCATCTTCACGAAGTGCCCCGCACCGTCGGGACCGACGTAGGTGCAGCACGGCACGCCGTCGACCTTCGCGGAGATCTTCTCCAGGATCGGACCCAGCCACTGGTACGACTCCGCGGTCCCGCCCGGCATGATCGACGGGCCCAGCAGTGCACCCTCCTCACCGCCCGACACCCCCGAGCCGACGAAGTGCAGGCCCTTCGCGCGCAGCGCCTTCTCCCGGCGGATCGTGTCCGGGAAGTGCGCGTTGCCCGCGTCGACCACGATGTCGCCCTCGTCCAGCAACGGCACCAGCTCGTCGATCACCGCGTCCGTGGCCGCACCGGCCTTGACCATCACCACGATCTTGCGCGGCCGCGCGAGCGAGGCGACGAAGTCCTCGACGCTCTCGGAAGCGACGAACGTGCCCTCGTCCCCGTGGTCGTCGACGAGCGACTGCGTCTTGGCGAACGACCGGTTGTGGACCGCCACCGTGAACCCGTTGCGGGCGAAGTTCCGGGCCAGGTTGCGGCCCATGACCGCGAGTCCGGTGACGCCGATCTCCGCGGTTCCGGTTGCCGAGCTGTTCGCGGCCATGCGTGAGGTGCTCCTTGTCGTCGACGGCCCGACCTCGCGCGCGCGACCCGTGCGCGAGGCGCAGGACGGGTGCGGCGACGACCGGGTGGGGGTGCGCGGTCAGCCTAGCGGCGTAGCCGACACCCGGGAGCGGCGTGCCGGACGCTAAGACGGCGGCCCCGCCCGTACGCTCCGGAGCGTGACCCCCGCAGGCCCTGAGGACGTCCCGGCCGAGTTCGTCCGCGCGCTCCGTTCGTTGCGCAACGTGACGGTCCGGCCCGAGGTCGTGCTCGACGAGGTGCCGGGCCCGGCCCGGATCGCGCCGTTCTCCGCCGCCCTGACCGCCGAGGTCCGCAGCGCGCGGCGGTCGGTCGCTGCCGCCGAGCTCGCCTCCGGCCGGTTCGTCGTGCTCTACGACCCCGAGGGCCAGGAGGCGTGGGAGGGCACCTTCCGCCTCGTGACCCTGGTCCGCTCGACGCTCGAGGCCGAGGTCGGTACCGACCCGCTGCTCGCCGAGGTCGCCTGGACGTGGTTCACCGACGCCTTGGAGTCCGCCGGGCTCGAGCCGCACGCGGCCGGCGGCACCGTGACCCGGGTGCTGTCGCAGAGCTTCGGGGCGCTCGAGCGGCGCTCGGAGCAGACCGAGCTCGAGATCCGCGCGTCCTGGACGTCGGCGGGCGAGGACCTGGGTCCGCACCTGCGGGCGTGGGCGACGCTGCTGTGCACCGCCGCGGGCCTGCCGCCCCTGCCGGAGGGCGTCGTTCCCCTCGGCCCGCGGCGCTGAGCCGCAGCACCGCCCACCCGTACCGGCCCCGACCCCGGCGGACCGCGGCCGTCCCCCGTCCGGCCCTCGCGCGACGCCGACCGACCGCACTCCGCCCCGCCCGAGGGCTCAAGTACCCCCGGTCCGCTGCCGATGAGAGGCACGTGACCATCGAGCCCCTGCGTCGTGACGTGGCCCCGCTCCGCCGGGTCGCCGTACGGACGTCCGTGCCGGCGACGCGCCGCCCCGCGGCGCCCGTCCAGCAGATGTGCGTCGTCGTCTCCGAGATCGCCGACGGCGACGGCGTCGCGCTGGTGCAGAACCTGCGCCGCCGTGGCGCGCCGCGCGTCGTGGTCCTCACGCGCCGGGCGAGCCGCCCGGAGCTGTCGGTGCTGCTGCAGGGTGGGCTGCGGGGTGCCGTCGCGGGCCTCACCGCCACGACCGTGCCCCGCCGTCCGGCACCCGCCCCGGCCCCGCCGGCGCTGCCCGACCTCACGGCTCGCGAGATCTCCGTCCTGCGCCTGGTCGCGGACGGCCGCAGCAACCGCCTCATCGGCGAGGACCTCGGGCTGTCGGCCCTGACGGTCAAGAGCCACCTCGCCCGGATCTCCCGCAAGCTCGGCACGGGCGACCGCGCGGAGCTCGTCGCGATCTCGATCCGCGGCGGCGTCCTCGACTGACGCGGACCGCGACGCCCCCGGCGCCGCCCGGGTGACGCGCCGCGCACCACGGCCCGCCTGCGCGGGCGGGACTGCGCCGTCGCTTACGGTTGACCTCATGCACTCCGAGGTGGCCGGCGACTCCCGCAACACAGGGAGCGACGTCGACCCCACCCCGCCGGACGCCGTGGCCCCGACCGAGCCCGTCGACGTCGTCGGCGGCGTCGACGCCGAGCAGGAGGCCGCCGAGCAGGTCGTCCCGCTGACCGAGCCCGCGGACGGCGTCCCGCCGGTCGTCGACACCCCCGAGGCGCTCGCGCAGGTCGTGGCCGCCTTCGGTGCGGGCACCGGCCCCGTCGCGGTCGACGCCGAGCGGGCGTCGGGCTACCGGTACGGGCAGCGGACCTACCTGGTGCAGCTCCGCCGCGAAGGGGCGGGCACGGCCCTCATCGACCCGATCGCGCTTCCGGACCTCTCGGCGCTGTCGGATGCGCTGGTCGGTGTCGAGTGGGTCCTGCACGCGGCCTCGCAGGACCTGCCCGGGCTCGTCGAGCAGGGCATGCGGCCGTCGCGCGTCTTCGACACCGAGCTCGGGGCGCGGCTGCTCGGCATGGAGCGCGTCGGTCTCGCCGCGGTCGTCGCGGACGCCCTCGGCCTGGGCCTGGCGAAGGAGCACTCGGCGGTCGACTGGTCGACGCGCCCGCTGCCGCCGGAGTGGCTGCGCTACGCGGCGCTCGACGTCGAGGTCCTCGTCGAGCTGCGCGAGGTGCTCGCCGAGCGGCTCGCGGTCGCCGGCAAGGCGGAGTGGGCGGCCCAGGAGTTCGAGGCCGTCCGCAACGCCCCCGTCCCGCCGCCACGCGTCGACCCCTGGCGACGGGTGTCCGGCCTGCACCAGATCCGCGACGCCCGGCGCCTGGCCGTGGTGCGCGAGCTGTGGCTCACGCGGGACCAGAACGCCCGTCAGCGGGACATCTCCCCGGGTCGCGTGCTCCCGGACGCGGCGATCGTCGCGGCGGCGCAGGCGCTCCCGCGCTCGGTCCCGCAGCTCACGGCCCTGCCGGCGTTCTCCGGCAAGGGCACGCGCCGCCGGGCGACGCTGTGGCAGCAGGCGATCGACCGTGGTCTCGCGGTGCCCGACGCGGAGCTGCCGTCGGTGCGCGGCCCGAAGAGCGACGCACCGCCGCCCCCGCGGGCGTGGGCCGACAAGGACCCCGCGGCCGCGGCGCGCCTCACGGCCGCGCGGGACGTCGTGACGGAGCTGTCCACGACGCACCACGTGCCCGCGGAGAACCTGCTGCAGCCCGACCTGCTGCGGCGGCTGTGCTGGACGCCGCCGTCCTCCCTGGACGCCGCGGCGATCGGGGGCTTCCTGGTCGCGGGCGGTGCCCGGCCGTGGCAGGTCGAGCTGCTCGCGGAGCGTCTCGCAGGCGCGTTCGCGGGCCTCGCGCGCGGCTGAGAGGCCCGTCGGGCCGACTGTTACTCTTCGGTAACTTCGGCTGACGTAGGACCAAGGTCCCGGTAGCGTCGGCCGGAGCGGGCGCACGCGTGTGCGCCCCACACCGACACCGGACACCGTCGTCCACGCCTGGAGGCCCGATGCCGACCGCATCCGCCCGACCGCCCGCCCCCCGTCGCGTCGTCTTCGTCGACGGGGTCCGCACCCCCTTCGGCCGCGCCCGCAAGGACGGCCTCTACGCGCACACGCGCGCCGACGACCTCGTCGTCAAGACCGTCCGCGAGCTGCTGCGCCGCCACCCCGGGCTCCCGCCCGAGCGCATCGACGAGGTCGCCATCGCGGCGACCACCCAGCAGGGCGACCAGGGCCTCACCCTGGGGCGCACGGTCGGCGTCCTCGCCGGCCTCCCCCGCACCGTGCCCGGCTACGCCGTCGACCGCATGTGCGCGGGCGCCATGACCGCCGTGACCAACGTCGCCGCGACCATCGGGTTCGGCGCGCAGGACGTCGCGGTCGCCGGTGGCGTCGAGCACATGGGGCACCACCCCATGGGCTTCGACGCCGACCCGAACCCGCGGTTCCTCAGCGAGCGGCTCGTCGCTCCCGACGCGCTCAACATGGGCGTCACCGCGGAGAACCTGCACGACCGCTTCCCCGCCCTGACCCGTGAGCGGGCCGACGCGTACGGCGTCGCGAGCCAGGCCCGGTACGCCGCCGCGCTCGCCGCGGGGCAGATCGAGCCCGACCTCGTGCCGGTGGCCCTGCGCGACCCCGAGCGCGGCTGGGGCCTGGCCACCGCCGACGAGCCGCCCCGCCCGGGGACGACCGTCGAGCAGATCGCCGGCCTCCCGACGCCGTTCCGGCCCGGTGGCCGCGTCACGGCCGGCACCGCCGCCCCGCTGACCGACGGCGCCGCGTCGTGCGTGCTCGCCGCCGAGGACGTCGCTGCCGAGCTCGGGCTGCCGACGCGCATGCGCCTCGTCTCCTTCGCCTACGCGGGCGTCGAGCCGGAGATCATGGGCGTCGGCCCCGTGCCGGCCACCCGCAAGGCCCTCGAGCGCTCGGGCCTGACGATCGACGACATCGGTCTGTTCGAGATCAACGAGGCCTTCGCGGTGCAGGTCCTCGCCTTCCTCGACGCGTTCGGCATCGCCGACGACGACCCCCGCGTCAACCCCTACGGCGGCGCGATCGCCGTCGGGCACCCCCTCGCGTCGTCGGGCGTGCGCCTCATGACGCAGCTCGCCCGCCAGTTCGAGGAGCGCCCCGAGGTCCGCTACGGCCTGACGACCATGTGCGTCGGCCTGGGCCAGGGCGGCACCGTGATCTGGGAGAACCCGCACCACCCCGAGTACGAGCCGACGAACGGGAGCCAGCTGTGAGCACGACGACCGACGCCCCGCAGACCCGTCCCGAGCGGGTCACGCACGCGCTGGTCCGCGACGTCGCCCTGCCGGGCGGTGCCGGGACGCTCGCCCTGGTCACGGTCGACAACGGCCTGGACCACACCAAGCCGACGACGTTCGGTCCGCTGGGCATCGCCGAGCTCACGGCCGCCCTGACGACCGTCCGGGAGCGGGTCCGCTCCGGCGCGGTGCAGGCGGTCGCCGTCACCGGCAAGCCGTACTTCCTCGCGGCCGGCGCCGACCTCACGCAGGTCACGACGGTCGCCGACCGGGACACCGCGCTCGAGCTCGGGCGCGGCGGCCACGCGGCGTACGTGCTGCTGCACGACATGGGCGTGCCGACGTTCGCGTTCGTCAACGGCGTCGCGCTCGGCGGCGGGCTCGAGCTCGCGCTCAACTGCGACTACCGCACGGTCGCGTCCGACGTGCGCGCCCTCGCGCTGCCGGAGACGGGCCTGGGCCTCGTGCCGGGCTGGGGCGGCGCCTACGTCGTGCCGCGGCTCGTCGGCGTCGAGAAGGCGCTCGAGGTCATCCTCACGCGCCCCGCGGCGAACAAGCCGTTCGCCGCGGCCGAGGCGGCCGGCATCGGCCTCATGGACGTCGTGCTCGACCCGGCCGACTTCCTCGAGGAGTCGATCCGGTGGGCAGCGCGTGTCCTGTCCGGCGAGGTCGTCGTCGAGCGGCGCCCGCTCGACCCGCAGCCCGTGTGGGACGGCGTCGTCGCGGCCGCGCGGCAGCGTCTCGACGCGGTCGTGCACGGCTCGCGGCCCGCGCCGTACCGCGCGCTCGACCTGGTCGCCGCCGCCCGCACCGCGTCGCGGGACGACGCGTTCGTCGCCGAGGACGAGGCGCTCGCCGACCTCATCATGAGCGACGAGATGCGCGCGAGCGTCTACGCGTTCGGGCTCGTCTCGGGCGGCAAGAAGCCCGTCGGTGCACCCGACCCGTCGCTCGCGCAGCCGGTCACGCGCGTCGGCATCGTCGGCGCGGGGCTCATGGCGGCGCAGATCGCGCTGCTGTTCGCGCAGCGCCTCGGCGTGCCGGTCGTCATGCGGGACCTCGACGACGAGCGCGTGGGCAAGGGCCTGGCGGCCGTGCGCTCCACGGTCGAGCGGCTCACGTCGACCGGCCGGATGAGCGAGTCCGCGGGGGCGCGTCTCCTGGGCTCGGTCACGGGCACCACCGACCTCGGCGACCTCGCGTCGTGCGACCTCGTCATCGAGGCGGTCACCGAGATCCTCGACCTCAAGAAGCGTGTCTTCGCCGAGCTCGAGGACGTCATCTCCCCGACCGCGGTGCTCGCGACCAACACCTCGGCGCTGTCGGTGTCCGCCATGGCCGCCGACCTGCGCCACCCCGAGCGGGTCGTCGGGCTGCACTTCTTCAACCCCGTCGCGGCCATGCCGCTCGTCGAGGTCGTGCAGGCGCAGCAGACGTCGGCCGAGGCGCTCGCGACCGGGTTCGCGGTCGCCGCGAAGCTGCGCAAGACGGCCGTGCTCGTCGCGGACCGTCCGGGCTTCGTGGTCAACCGGCTGCTCGTGCTGCTGCTCGGCGTGATCGTCGACGCGGTCGAGCACGGCACGTCCGTCGAGGTCGCGGACCGCGCGCTGCGGCCGCTCGGCCTGCCGATGCCGCCGTTCGAGCTGTTCGACCTCGTCGGGCCGGCGGTCGGGCTTCATGTCCTGACGTCGCTGCGCGAGGAGCTCGGCGACCGGTTCCCGCGCTCCCCCGGGCTCGAGAAGCTCGTCGCGGACGGCACGCGCGTCGTGCTCGACGCACCCGCGAAGGGCCTGCCGAAGCCGGTCGACCCCGCGATCCAGGCGGTCTTCGACGCGGGCCGCGAGGTCGACGTCGCGACGGAGCCGTTCGACGAGGCGGGTGTCCTCGACTCGGTCCTCACGGCGCTGACCGTCGAGGTCGGGCACATGCTCGACGAGGGCGTCGTCTCGACGCCGCAGCAGATCGACCTGTGCATGATCCTCGGCGCCGGCTGGGGCTTCCACCTGGGCGGCCTCACGCCGTACCTGGACCGCACGGGCTACAGCCAGAAGGTCCTCGGCCGCCGCCTGCTGCCCGACGGTGTGGCGAACGTCCCGACCCGCTGAGCACTGCGGGCCCGCACCCGTGGCCGGCCGGTCGTCCCCGACGGCCGGCCACGGGAGGTCGTACGCCCCTCGCCCGGGAGACGTCCCGGAACGACGTTGCGGCAGGTCCGGCGCGTGCGCGAGGGTGTCGAGATGTCCCTCACCCTGCCGCCCCTGACGTTCACCGGCTCCCTCGACCTGGCCGTCCTCGTCCCCGCGACCCGCCTGCTCGTCGCGCTCGTCGAGCGGCCCGAGGTCGCCGCCGCCTGGGACGAGGAGTCGTCGTGCGCGGGCATGAGCGTCGGCGCCCTCACGTGGCACCTCGTCAACCAGCCCCGTCGCGTGGTCGAGGTCCTCGCCGGTCCGGTGCCGGACGTCGAGCCGATCCCGGTCTCCGAGCACTACGCGCGGGCCGCCTGGATCCAGCAGGACCTCGACGGCCCCGCGAACGTCGGCGTGCGGACGCGCTCCGAGGAGGAGGCCGCGGCCGGTCCGGACGCCGCCGCCGCGGCGGCCCGCGAGGTGCTCGCCCGGCTGGACGCGACCCTCACGGACGCCCCCTCGACCGTGCTGCTGCCGTGGACCGGCGCGGCCCTGGGCACCGAGGACTTCGTCGTCACGCGGCTGCTGGAGATCGTCGTGCACAGCGACGACCTGGCCGCGAGCGTCGGGGTACCCGTGCCGCAGTTCGACGCCGACGTCGTCGAGCCGGTCGTGCGCCTGCTGGCCGACCTGGCGCTGCGCCGTCACGGCCAGGACGCCCTGGTCCGGACCCTGTCCCGCCCGCAGCGCGCACCGGGGACGATCTCCGCGTTCTGAGGCCGCCCGGCGACGGTCCGGGTGCGCTGCCGCGGGCGGTGCCGGTCGCCACCGGCCCGGCGGCTCGCGCCGTCAGCCGTTCTGCTGCACGACGCGCGGGCCCTCGCTGGCCTGCACGACGACGAACCCCTGCCCGGCGAACGCGATCTGCAGGGCCTCGCCCGAGCCGCGACCGATGAGCGCGCCTGCCGACATCGACGACTTCGCGGTCGTCTGCAGCGTCGAGGACCACGCGATCGCGGACTGCGCGTCGGCGAACGTCGGCTGGTCCACGTTGAGGATCACCGGCGGACCGAACGACGTGATCGCGAGCTGGCCGTGCCCGGTGAACACGGTGTTGAACAGGCCGCCCGCGATCATCGACGCGCCCTCGACCCGGCGGATGTCCCACTCGAGCGTCGTGTCGAACGCGAGCACGTTGCGGCCGTTGACGGTGATCGAGTCGCCCTCGAGCGTGACGACGTGCACCTCGGACGCGTCGTCGGCGAGGAACAGGTCACCGCGGCCGGTGACCTTCATGAGCGGGACGCCCTCGCCCGTGAAGGCCTTCTTGAGGAACTTCGCCATGCCGCCCGAGCCCTGGTACCCGAAGCCCATCTCCCCCTGGTAGGCGACCATCGAGCCCTGCCGGGCCATGACCTCGCCCTCGAGGTGGACGCGCAGCATCTTGTCGTTCTGCAGGACGAACCGGTCGGTGCTGGTCGCTTCCAGGTTGCTGCCGAACATCTCGCTGCGCACGGTCGTCCTCCTGCGGTCGGGGTGTCCGGCCAGCCTGCCAGAGGCCGCCGGGTCGCGCGCCACGACGGCGCTGGTCAGAAGACCGTCAGACCCCGCGAGCGGAACTGGCCACGGACACGCTCGACGAGCTCGACCGACGGCGGCTCGGTCTCGTCGAGCTCGTAGCGCATGCCGAGCTCGGCCCACTTGTCGCGGCCCATCTGGTGGAACGGCAGGACCTCGACGCGCTCGACGGCCGCCCCGAGCGACGCCACGTAAGTGGCGACCGCCTCGACGTTGCCCCACGCGTCGGTGAGGCCCGGGACGAGCACGAACCGGATCCACATCCGGGTGCCGCGCTCCGCGAGCCGCCGGCCGAACGCGAACGTCGGGGCGACGTCCTGGCCGGTGACCTTCTTGTACGTCTCGGGCAGGCCCGACTTCACGTCGAGCAGCACCAGGTCGACGTCGTCGAGGACCTCGTCGCTCAGCTGCGCCCCGAGGAAGCCGGACGTGTCGATCGCGACGTGCACGTCCATGGCCTTCGCGCCGCGCACCAGCCGCCGCACGAACGCGGGCTGCATGAGCGGCTCGCCGCCGGAGATCGTCAGGCCGCCGCCGGTGGCCTTCATGACGCCCCGGTAGCGCTGGACGCGGCGCAGCAGGTCGTCGGCGGCGACGTCGGTGCCGCGCCGCATCTCCATCGTGTCGGGGTTGTGGCAGTACAGGCACCGCAGCGGGCAGCCCGCGAGGAACACCGTGAGGCGGGTGCCCGGGCCGTCGACCGCGGTGACGAGCTCCCAGGAGTGCACGGACCCGACGTCGCCGGCCCGCACCGCGGCGAGCCGGGCGGACCGCTCGGCCTCGACCTCGGTGAGACCGGCGGTCCCGGCACCGTGGGCACGCTCGTGCGACCCGCCGACGAGCGGCGTCCCGAGCGCCACCACGGGCGCTCCGGTGCTCCGCTCGTCGGCCTTGGTCGTCATCGTCGTGCTCCCTCGGTGCCGGGACTGCGTCGGTGTGCGTGCGGTGCGGCGGTCAGACCGCGCCGTGGAACGTCCGGGACAGGACGTCGAGCTGCTGCTCACGGGTCAGCCGCACGAAGTTCACGGCGTAGCCGGACACGCGGATGGTGAGCTGCGGGTAGTTCTCCGGGTGCTCCATCGCGTCGAGCAGCGTCTCACGGTTCAGGACGTTGACGTTCATGTGGTAGCCGTTCGACAGCGTGTACGCGTCGAGCAGACCCACGAGGTTCGTCACCTGCTCCTCACGCGTGCGACCGAGGCCCGCGGGCACGACCGACGACGTGAGCGAGATGCCGTCCTGCGACTGCGAGTAGGGCAGCTTCGCGACGGACAGCGCCGACGCGAGCATGCCGTGCGAGTCGCGGCCGTTCATCGGGTTGGCACCCGGGGCGAACGGCTCGCCGGCGCGACGGCCGTCGGGGGTGGAGCCCGTGGCCTTGCCGTAGACGACGTTCGAGGTGATCGTCAGGACCGACTGCGTGTGCAGGGCACCGCGGTAGGTCGGGTACTGGCGGATCTTGTCCATGAACGTGTTGACGATCCACACGGCGATGTCGTCGGCGCGGTCGTCGTCGTTGCCGTAGGTCGGGAAGTCGCCCTCGATGGCGTACTCGGTGACGAGCCCGTCCGTGGTGCGCAGCGCCTTGACCTTGGCGTACTTGATGGCCGACAGCGAGTCGGCGACGACCGACAGGCCCGCGATGCCGCACGCCAGGGTCCGCAGGATCTCGCGGTCGTGCAGCGCCATCTCGATGCGCTCGTACGCGTACTTGTCGTGCATGAAGTGCACGCAGTTCAGCGCGTCGACGTAGGTCTGGGCCAGCCAGTCCATCGTCTTGTCGAACTTCGCCATGACGTCGTCGTAGTCGAGCACCTCGCCCTCGACGGGCGCGGAGACCGGTGCGACCTGCTTGCCGGTGACCTCGTCACGGCCGCCGTTGATCGCGTAGAGCAGCGCCTTGCCGAGGTTCACGCGGGCGCCGAAGAACTGCATCTGCTTGCCGACCCGCATCGGGGACACGCAGCACGCGATGGCCGCGTCGTCGCCCCAGTCGGCCCGGATGAGGTCGTCGGACTCGTACTGCACGGCCGAGGTGTCGATCGACACCTGCGCGCAGTAGGCCTTGAACCCGGCCGGGAGCTGGTCGCTCCAGAAGACCGTCATGTTGGGCTCGGGCGCCGGGCCCAGGTTGTAGAGCGTCTGCAGGTAGCGGAACGACGTCTTGGTGACGAGCGTCCGGCCGTCCTCGCCCATGCCGCCGATGGACTCGGTGACCCACGTCGGGTCGCCGGAGAACAGGGCGTCGTACTCGGGGGTCCGCAGGAAGCGCACGATGCGCAGCTTGACGACGAAGTCGTCGATGACCTCCTGCGCCTGCTCCTCGGTGATGGCACCGGCGACCAGGTCGCGCTCCAGGTAGATGTCGAGGAACGTCGACGTGCGACCGAGCGACATCGCGGCGCCGTTCTGCTCCTTCACCGCGGCGAGGTAGCCGAAGTACAGCCACTGCACGGCCTCGCGGCCGGTCGTCGCCGGGCCGGAGATGTCGAACCCGTAGGACGCGGCCATCGTCTTGAGCTCGCCGAGCGCGCGGATCTGCTCCGCGTTCTCCTCGCGGTCGCGGATGACGTCCTCGACCGAGCGCTCCATGTCGAGCTCGGCACGCTCGAGCTTCTTCGCGGCGATCAGCGCGTCGACCCCGTACAGGGCGACGCGGCGGTAGTCGCCGATGATGCGGCCGCGGCCGTAGGCGTCGGGCAGGCCCGTGATGATGTGGCTGCTGCGCGCGGCGCGCACCGCCGGCGGGTACACGTCGAAGACGCCGTCGTTGTGCGTCTTGCGGTACTTGCTGAAGATCTCGGAGATGACCGGGTCGGGCTCGTAGCCGTAAGTCTCGAGCGACTTCTCGACCATCCGGTAGCCACCGTTGGGCATGATCGCGCGCTTGAGCGGGGCGTCCGTCTGGAGGCCGACGATGATCTCGTCGTCCTGCGTGATGTAGCCGGGCGCGTGCGACGTGATCGTCGACGGCGTCTTCGCGTCGACGTCGTAGACGCCCTTCTCGCGCTCCTCGGGGAACATCGCCGAGAGCTTGTCCCAGATGCGCGTGGTCCGCGCGGTCGGGCCGGCGAGGAAGCTGCTGTCGCCCTCGTAGGGCGTGTAGTTGCGCTGGATGAAGTCCCGCACGTCGATGTGGTCGGCCCACGGGCCGGTGACGAAGCCGGTCCACGCGGCCGGGGTGGTGGCCTCGTCGTGGCTGGTGGCGGGGACTGCGGTGGTGGACATCTTCGCTCCTCCGTGCGGGTCGATAACTCGAACCTACGGAGCAAGTGATGGGATGTCTTGGGACCTTCGCCCCGGCCCCCTCGGGACCCGCTGTGACGTGCGCTACTGCGCCTCGGCGGGACCGTCCGCGCCGCGTCCGAGCGCCGACAGGACGTCGCGAGCGACGTCGTTCGGCCGCAGCCGCAGGTCCCCCACGAGCTGGTCACGCGTGGCGTGCTCGAGGAACTGCCGCGGGATGCCGATCGTCTGCACCGGGGTCCGCACGCCGACCTCGTGGCTGCGCTGCGCGACGAGCGCGCCGATGCCGCCGTCCACCAGCCCGTCCTCGATCGTCACCGCGTGGTCGTGCTCGCCGACGAGCTTGGTCAGCGCCGCCGGGACGGGCAGCACCCAGCGCGGGTCGACGACCGTGACCCGCAGGCCGTGCGCGGCCAGCAGCTCGGCGGTCTCCAGCGCGGTGCGGGCCATCGCGCCGACGGCCACGACCAGCACCGACGGCGCTCCCGGGCGCGTCGCGTCGTGCCGCGCGAGCACGTCGACGCCGTCGACGTCCTCGACCGCGGGCACCGGGTCGCCCAGCGCACCCTTCGGGTAGCGGACGACCGTGGGCGCGTCGTCGACGTCCACCGCGGTGCGCAGCGCGTCCCGCATCGTCGGCTCGTCGCGCGGGGCCGCGAGGCGCAGCCCGGGCACGATGCCGAGCATCGCCATGTCCCACATGCCGTTGTGGCTCGCGCCGTCGTCGCCCGTCAGGCCGGCGCGGTCGAGCACGAACGTCACGCCCGCCTTGTGCAGCGCGACGTCCATGAGGACCTGGTCGAACGCGCGGTTGAGGAACGTCGCGTACACCGCGACCACGGGGTGCAGGCCGCCGAAGGCCATGCCTGCCGCCGACGTCGCGGCGTGCTGCTCGGCGATCCCCACGTCGAAGACCCGGTCCGGGAACTCGGCCGCGAACGGCGCCAGCCCCACGGGCTGCAGCATCGCGGCGGTGATCGCGACGACGTCCCGCCGCCGCCGGCCGATCCGCACGATCTCGTCGGCGAACACGCTCGTCCAGCCGAACCGCGACGGTGCGAGCGGCAGCCCCGTCTCGGGGTGGATCTGCCCGACCGCGTGGAACCGGTCCGCGACGTCCTGCTCCGCAGGCGTGTACCCGCGGCCCTTCTCGGTGATGACGTGCACGATCACCGGGCCGCCGAACGCCTTCGCGCGGCGCAGCGCGTGCTCCACGGCCTGCTCGTCGTGGCCGTCGACCGGCCCGACGTACTTCAGGCCCAGGTCCTCGAACATCCCCTGCGGGGCGACGACGTCCTTGATGCCCTTCTTCAGGCCGTGCAGCGCGTCGTACGTGAACCGCCCGGGCGGGCCGCTGCGCCGCAGCGTCCGCTTGCCCCACGACAGGACGTTCTCGTAGCCCTGCGTCGTGCGCAGCGTGTCGAGGTGCCGTGCCAGGCCGCCGATCGTCGGGTCGTAGGACCGTCCGTTGTCGTTGACGACGACCACCAGCCGCCGGTCCTGCCCGGCCGCGATGTTGTTGAGCGCCTCCCAGGCCATCCCACCCGTGAGCGCGCCGTCCCCGATCACGGCCACGACGTGCCGGTGCCCGCGACCCTGCAGCTGGTTCGCCTTCGCGATGCCGTCCGCCCAGGACAGCGCGGTCGACGCGTGCGAGTTCTCCACCACGTCGTGCTCCGACTCCGACCGGCTCGGGTAGCCCGACAGGCCGCCGCGGCGGCGCAGCTGCGAGAAGTCCGTGCGGCCCGTCAGCAGCTTGTGCACGTACGACTGGTGGCCCGTGTCGAACACCATCGTGTCCCGCGGGGAGTCGAACGTCCGGTGCAGCGCGACCGTCAGCTCGACCACGCCCAGGTTCGGGCCGAGGTGACCGCCCGTGCGGGAGACGGACTCCACGAGGAACGCGCGGATCTCGTCCGTCAGCTGCGCGACCTGCGTGCGCGACAGGCGGCGCACGTCGGCCGGCGACGTGATCGAGTCGAGCAGAGCCATGGACGGCCTCTCCTTCCGGTGCGGCCACGATGCCGCACCCTGCGGACGCGAGGGCCTCGCCTGCACACTCTAGAACCCGGGCGCGGGTGCGCGCCGCGCGGGCCGGTCCGCCCGGTGGAGGGTCCGTGAAGATCCCGGGCGGCGTCGTCGCAGGCCCGCGCCCCTCACCCCGGTCCCGCTCCGGCCACCCGGTACCATCGATCGGAAAGGGGTACACCCATGCGATTCCTGCCCGGACAGACACCGGCCTCCGACCTCACGTACGGCGACGTCTTCCTCGTCCCGTCCCGCTCCGAGGTCACCTCCCGCTTCGACGTCGACCTCGCACCGGTCGACGGCACCGGCACCACGATCCCCGTGGTCGTCGCCAACATGACCGCCGTCGCCGGCCGCCGGATGGCCGAGACGGTCGCCCGCCGCGGCGGCATCGCGGTCATCCCCCAGGACATCCCGACCGACGTGGTCGCGGACGTCGTCGACTCGGTGAAGGCCCGCCACACGGTCGTCGAGAGCGCCGTCGTCGTCTCGCCGCACGACACCGTGCACACCGCGCTGACGCTCATCGGCAAGCGGTCGCACGGCGCCGCCGTCGTCGTGCGCGACGGCCGGCCGGTCGGCGTGGTCACCGAGGCCGACTGCCAGGGCGTCGACCGGTTCACGCAGGTCGAGGACGTCATGACGCCCGACCCGACGACCGTCGACCTCGCGCTCGTCGAGCAGAGCGGCACGCGCGGCCTCGAGGCCGCGTTCGAGCAGCTGCACGCCTCGCGCCGCCGCTTCTCCCCCGTCGTCCGCGACGGCTCGCTCGTCGGCGTCCTCACCCGCGTCGGCGCGCTGCGCTCGTCGATCTACGAGCCCGCCCTCGACGCCGACGGACGCCTGCGCGTCGCGGCCGCCGTCGGCATCAACGGCGACGTCAAGGCCAAGACGGCCGAGCTCCTCGAGGCAGGCGTCGACGTGCTCGTCGTCGACACCGCGCACGGCCACCAGCGCAAGATGATCGAGGCGCTCGGCGCCGTCCGGTCGCTCGACCCGCAGGTCCCCGTCGTCGCGGGCAACGTCGTGACGGCCCAGGGCACGCGCGACCTCATCGAGGCCGGCGCGGACATCGTCAAGGTCGGTGTCGGCCCCGGCGCCATGTGCACGACGCGCATGATGACGGCCGTCGGGCGCCCGCAGTTCTCCGCGGTGCTCGAGTGCGCCGCCGAGGCCCGCCGGCTGGGCCGCCACGTGTGGGCGGACGGCGGCGTGCGGCACCCCCGCGACGTCGCGCTCGCGCTCGCCGCCGGTGCGTCGCAGGTCATGATCGGCTCCTGGTTCGCCGGCACGCACGAGTCGCCCGGCGACCTGCACGCCGACGGCGAGGGGCGCCTCTACAAGGAGAGCTTCGGCATGGCCTCGGCACGCGCCGTCGCCGCCCGCACGCGCGGCGGCTCGGCCTTCGACCGGGCCCGCAAGGCGCTCTACGAGGAGGGCATCTCCTCCTCGCGGATGTACCTCGACGCGCGTCGACCGGGTGTCGAGGACCTCCTCGACCACGTCACCGCCGGCGTCCGCTCGGCAGCGACGTACGTGGGGGCCACGAGCCTCGAGGAGCTGTTCGACCGCGCGGTCGTCGGCATCCAGTCCGCGGCCGGCTACGAGGAGGGGCGCCCGCTGCCCGACGGGTGGTGACGCAGGTGCGTCCCGTCCTGGTGCTCACGCACGTGCCCCACGAAGGGCCCGGGCTGATCGCCGCGGGCGTCGACGGGCCCGTACGGGTCAGGACCGTCCTCGACGACCCCGACCCGCGGCTGCCCGCGCTCGGCGAGGTGTCCGGGGTCGTCGTCATGGGTGGTCCGATGGACGCCGACGACGTCCGGCACCCCGGGCTGGTCGCCGAGCGGCGGCTGCTGGCGGCCGCGGTCGACGCCGACGTGCCCGTGCTCGGCGTGTGCCTGGGCATGCAGATCCTCGCGCTCGCCCTCGGGGCGCGCCTGCACCTGCGGCACGGCTCCGAGGTCGGCTTCGCACCCGTCGACGTCGTCGCCGACGACCCCGTGCTCGGCGCGCTGGGCACCCGCCCGACAGTCCTGCACTGGCACTCCGACGCGGTCGACCTGCCGTCCGGGGCGACGCTGCTCGCGTCGACGCCCACGACGCCCGTCCAGGCGTTCCGGGCCGGCAGCGCCCTGGGGCTGCAGTTCCACCCCGAGGTGACCCGGTCGATGCTCGACCTGTGGCTCGCGACGCCGGACATGACGTCCGCGCTCGACCCCGACGAGGTCGGGGCCATCCGGGCGGACGGCGCGACCCACCTGCCGACGCTCGTGCCTGCCGCCGAGAAGGCGTTCGCCGCGTTCGGGGAGCTCGTGCGGGCGCGCGGATGACGTCGCCCGCGGCGTCCGGCCCGACCGCGACGACCCCGGCGGGCGCCCGCGCCGAGCTCCGGGACCTGTGCGCGCGCGGGCTCGACTGGCGTGTCGACCCCTCGCGGGTCCTCGCGTCGGTCGAGTCCGCCCGGCCAGCCGCGGTCCTCGTCCTGTTCGGGGAGCTCGACGCCGTCACCGCGCGCACGGGCCGCCCCGCGGTCGCCGCGGACCTCGACGTGCTGCTCCAGCGGCGCGCCGCGACCCTCGGCCACCACGCGGGCCAGGTGTCGTTCCCGGGCGGCCGGACCGAGCCGACGGACGCCGACCCGGCCGCCGCGGCGCTGCGCGAGGCCGTCGAGGAGACCGGGCTCGACCCGACCGGGGTCGAGGTGCTCGGCACGCTCCCGCCGCTCGCCGTCCCGGTGAGCAACCACCTCGTCACGCCCGTCCCCGCCTGGTGGACGCGCCCGTCCGACGTCGCCGCCGTCGACCACCGCGAGACCGTCGACGTGTTCCGCGTCCCCGTCGCCGACCTGCTCGACCCGGCGAACCGGGCGAGCGTCGTGCACCAGCGCGGCGGGACACGCGTGCGCACCCCCGCGTTCGTCGTCGGCGACCTCGTGGTCTGGGGGTTCACCGGTATCGTGCTGGGCCGCGCGTTCGACGCCCTCGGCTGGGCAGTGCCGTGGGACGTCCGGCGCACGGTCGAGCCGCCGCACTGACGTCGAGAGGACACGCGTGGTCCACCCGCTGCACGAGATCGAGGTCGACGAGGCGCTCGCCCGCACGCTGCTGCGCGCGCAGCACCCCGACCTCGCGGACCTGCCCCTGTCCCCCGCCGGCACGGGCTGGGACAACGCGATGTGGCGGCTCGGCGACGACCTGGCGCTGCGGCTGCCCGTGCGGGCGCTCTCGGCGCCGCTCGTCGAGCACGAGCAGCGCTGGCTGCCCGTCCTCGCCCCGCTGCTGCCGGTCGCCACGCCGGTCCCCGTGCGCGTCGGCGTCCCGTCCGACGACTACCCCTGGGCGTGGAGCGTCGTGCCCTGGTTCCACGCCGAGCCGGCCTGGAGCGTGCCCGTCGAGCGCCGCCGCGCCTGGGTCGACGACCTCGCCGACGTCCTGGTCGCGCTGCACCGCCCCGCACCGCCCGACGCGCCCGACAACCCGTTCCGCGGCGTCCCGCTGCCCGACGACACCGCGCTGCGCGAGCGCCTCGACCGGCTCGCCCTGCCCGAGGCCGACCGCGTCCTGGCGCTGCGCGCCGACCTGGTGACCGCGCCGGCCTGGGACGGACCGTCGCTGTGGCTGCACGGCGACCCCCACCCCGCGAACCTGCTGGTCCGCGACGACCGCCTGCACGCGGTGATCGACTTCGGCGACCTCACGTCCGGCGACCCGGCGTCCGACCTGTCGACGGCCTGGCTCACGTTCGACGCCGACGGGCGGGCCGCACTGCGCGACAGGCTGGACCACGCGTGCGGGTGGGACGACGCGCTGTGGCGACGCGCGCGGGCGTGGGCGCTGCACCTCGCGGTCGTCCTCCAGATGCACCCCGTCGACCACCCGCACCTGGCCGCGACCGGCCGTCGGGCGCTCGCCGAGGCCCTCGACGGCGCCTGACGCCCCCGGGCCGGCGTGGTGCCCGGTCCAGTCGCGCGCCGTGACCGCAGCCCGGCCCGGGGCGATACTGGGCCGATGGCCGACCAGCCCCAGACCGTCCCCACCGACGCGGACGTCGTCGCGTTCGTCGACGCCGTCGACCACCCCGTCCGCCGCCGCGACGCCCACCGCCTGCTCGACCTGTACGGCCGCGTCACGGGCGAGGAGCCCCGCATGTGGGGACCCGCGATCGTCGGCTACGGGCGGTACACGTACCGCTACGCCTCGGGCCGCGAGGGCGAGGCGGGCGCCGCCGGGTTCTCGCCCCGCAAGGCGGCGACCACCGTGTACCTGCCCGACGGCTTCGCCGCGTACGCCGACCTGCTCGCCGACCTCGGACCGCACACGACCAGCGTGAGCTGCCTCTACCTCAAGAACCTCGACGACGTGGACCTCGCGGTCCTCGAGACGATACTGCGCCGCTCCTGGGAGACGGTGTCGGCCCCGGGCTTCGGCCAGGTGTAGCACTGGCCGTGAGCACCGTGAGCACCACGAGCACCGCGAGCCCGGACCCGCGTGGGGTCCGGGCTCGCGTCGTGGACGGCAGGCGTCAGGCGCCCGCGACCTGCCGCAGGACGTACTGCAGGATGCCGCCGTTGCGGTAGTAGTCCGCCTCGCCGGGGGTGTCGATGCGGACGACCGCGTCGAACTCGACGACCGAGCCGTCGCCCTTCGCGGCGGTCACCTTGACGGTGCGCGGCGTGCGGCCCTCGTTGAGCTCGGTGACGCCCGCGATGTCGAACGTCTCGGTGCCGTCGAGGCCGAGCGAGTCGGCGTTCTCGCCCTCGGGGAACTGCAGGGGCAGGACGCCCATCCCGATGAGGTTGGAGCGGTGGATCCGCTCGAACGACTCGGTGATGACGGCCTTCACGCCGAGCAGGCGCGTGCCCTTGGCGGCCCAGTCGCGCGACGAGCCGGAGCCGTACTCCTTGCCGCCGAGCACGACGAGCGGGACGCCCGCGGCCTGGTACGCGACCGACGCGTCGTAGATCGTCGTGTCCTCGCCGGTGAGCAGGTTCTTGGTGAACCCGCCCTCGGTGCCGGGGACGAGCTGGTTGCGCAGGCGGATGTTCGCGAACGTGCCGCGGATCATGACCTCGTGGTTGCCGCGGCGCGAGCCGTAGGAGTTGAAGTCCCGACGCTCGACGCCGTGCTCCGAGAGGTAGACGCCCGCGGGGCTGTCGGCCTTGATGGAGCCGGCCGGGCTGATGTGGTCGGTCGTGACGGAGTCGCCGAGCTTCGCGAGCACGCGCGCGCCGGTGATGTCGGTGACGGGCTCCGGCGTCGCGCCCATGCCCTCGAAGTACGGGGGCTTGCGGACGTAGGTCGACTCGGCGTCCCACTCGAAGGTGTTGCCCTCGGGCGTGGGCAGCGCGCGCCAGCGCTCGTCGCCCGAGAACACGTCGGCGTAGTCGTCGGTGAACATCTGCCGGTCGATCGACGCGTCGATCGTCGCCTGCACCGTCTCGGGGGCGGGCCAGATGTCCTTGAGGAAGATCGGGTGACCCGCCTCGTCGCGACCCAGCGGGTCCGCGTCGAAGTCGAAGTCCATCGTCCCGGCGAGCGCGTACGCGATGACGAGCGGCGGCGACGCGAGGTAGTTCATCTTCACGTCGGGGTTGATGCGCCCCTCGAAGTTGCGGTTGCCGGACAGCACGGCGGCGACGGCCAGGTCGTGCTCCTGCACGACCTCCGAGACCTTCTCGTCGAGCGGGCCGGAGTTGCCGATGCACGTGGCGCAGCCGTAGCCGACCAGGTGGAAGCCGAGGTTCTCCAGGTACGGCCAGAGGCCGGCCTTCTCGTAGTAGTTCGTGACGACCTGCGAGCCGGGCGCCATCGACGTCTTGACCCACGGCTTCGCGGTGAGGCCCTTCTCGACGGCGTTCTTGGCGAGCAGCGCCGCCGCGATCATGACCGACGGGTTCGACGTGTTGGTGCAGGACGTGATCGACGCGATCGCGACGGCCCCGTGGAACAGCTCGAACTGGCGACCCTCGGAGTCGTTCACCGTGTACGTCCGGACCGCGGACGACGTGATCGCGGGCGAGTCCGAGGCGGGGAAGGACTCCTCCTCCGCCTCGTCGACCTGGTTGATCGTCGGCGCGTATGCGGGCAGGTCGCGCTGGAACTGCTCCTTGGCCTTCGACAGCTCGATGCGGTCCTGCGGGCGCTTCGGGCCGGCGATCGAGGGGACGACCGTCGACAGGTCGAGCTCGAGGTACTCGGAGAACACCGGCTCGACGTAGCCCTCGGCCGTCGGCGCGTGCCACAGGCCCTGCTCCTTGGCGTACGCCTCGACGAGCGCGAGCTGCGCGTCCGAGCGACCGGTCAGGCGCAGGTAGTCGATCGTCACGCCGTCGATCGGGAAGATCGCGACCGTCGAGCCGAACTCGGGGCTCATGTTGCCGATCGTGGCCCGGTTGGCCAGCGGCACGGCCGCGACGCCCTCGCCGTAGAACTCGACGAACTTGCCGACGACGCCGTGCTGGCGCAGCTTCTGCGTGATCGTCAGGACGACGTCGGTCGCGGTGACGCCCGCGGGGATCTGGCCGGTGAGCTTGAAGCCGACGACACGCGGGATGAGCATCGACACGGGCTGGCCGAGCATGGCCGCCTCGGCCTCGATGCCGCCGACGCCCCAGCCGAGCACGCCCAGGCCGTTGACCATCGTGGTGTGCGAGTCGGTGCCGACGCACGTGTCGGGGTACGCGCGCCCGTCGCGGACCATGACGCCGCGGGCCAGGTACTCGATGTTGACCTGGTGCACGATGCCGGTGCCCGGCGGGACGACCTTGAAGTCGTCGAACGCGGTCTGACCCCAGCGCAGGAACTGGTAGCGCTCGCGGTTGCGCTGGTACTCGAGCTCGACGTTGCGCTCGAACGCGTCGGCGCGGCCGGCGACGTCGATCTGCACGGAGTGGTCGATGACCATCTCGGCGGGCGCGAGCGGGTTGATCCGGGTCGCATCGCCGCCGAGCTCGACGACGGCCTCGCGCATCGTGGCGAGGTCGACGACGCACGGCACGCCGGTGAAGTCCTGCATGATCACGCGGGCGGGCGTGAACTGGATCTCGGTGTCGGGCTGCGCGTCGGGGTCCCACCCGGCGAGCGCGCGCACGTGGTCGGCGGTGATGTTCGCGCCGTCCTCGGTGCGCAGCAGGTTCTCGGCGAGGATCTTGAGGCTGAACGGCAGGCGCTCCAGCCCCGGCACCGCCGAGAGCCGGTACACCTCGTACGAGGCGTCACCGACCTCGAGGGTTCCCTTCGAACCGAAGCTGTCGACGCTGCTCACGTGGGGCTCCTTCGCTGGCGAGTCTGCCCGGGGATGGGGGTCACCCGGACGGCAGGACTGGTGCGACCTCCCAGCCTACGGCGGCTGCGGTCGCAAACTATCTCGACGTCAAGATACATGCTCGGGAGGGGTCCCCGCACCCTCGTCCCACCCGGCGTGTCCCGCTCGCGCGCCGGCCCCCGGGCTCGACGGGCGAGCCACGGGGGCCGGTGGTCTGCGCTCGCGCGCCCGGTCGGGCTGCCGGTCAGGACGACCCGGACGCCTTCTTCTCCGCCTCGAGCGCGTCGAGGGCCTTGCGCTCCGCCTCGACCGCCCGCTCGTGCGCGCGCGGGTCGTAGTCGGGCGTGCCCTGCTTGTGCAGCTCCTGCGTCGCCAGCCGGCTCGCCTCCGCCAGCCGGTGCGCCGCGTCCTTCTCGCTCACCGCTGCTCCCCTCCGCCGGGCCGCCTCGGTCCGGCTCCGGCTCCACGCTAACGCTGGTCAGCCGCCCCGTCGCGCGGTGCGGCCGACGTCGCCCGCGCGCCCGTCAGCGGGCGAGGACCGCGACCGCCTCGACGTGGTGCGTGTGCGGGAACAGGTCGTGGCCCTGCACGTCGAGCAGCCCGTAGCCCGCCTCGGCGAACAGCTGCACGTCCCGCGCGAGCGCCGCCGGGTCGCACGCGACGTACACGACACGCTGCGGCCGCAGGTCCGTGATCGCCGCGACGACCTTCTTGCCCGCCCCCGTCCGCGGCGGGTCGAGGACCACGGCGTCTGCGTGCACGACGTCGGAGTCGGCGTCCTGCCGGCCCTGCAGGATCCGGGCGACGTCACCCTGGTGCAGCTCGACGTTGGGCCGGTCGTGCACGTTGCGACGGGCGTCCCGCACGGCGCGCTCGTCGCCCTCGACGGACACGACCTCGCCGTCGCCGACCGCGTCCGCGAGCGGCACGGTGAACAGCCCCGCGCCGCAGTACAGGTCGAGCACGACCGCGCCGGTGACGTCCCCGAGACCCTCCAGGACGGCCCCGACCAGCACCTCGGGCGCCGAGCGGTGCACCTGCCAGAACCCGGCGGCGGCGACGCGGTAGGTGTACGTCGCGTCGCCGTGCCGCACCTCCTCACGCACCGACGAGCGCGCGTTCGGACGCGGGTCGGGACGGCCGCGGCCCAGCTCGTAGGGCGCGCCGTCGAGCAGCACGACCGGGGTGTCGCCGCCCGCGGGCGCGACGGCCTCGATGTGTGCACCGGCGGGCCAGCGCCGGTCGAACAGCCCGAGCCCCTCGATCGTCTCGGTCGCGAGCGGCATCGAGGCCAGCGCGCGCACGTCGTGCGACCGGTGACCGCGCATGCCCGCACGCCCGCTGCCGTCGGCGACCAGGTCGATGCGCGTCCGCCAGTGCAGTCCGCCGCGCTCGTCGTCGCCGGGGGCCGCGTGCACGGGCACGTCGCGCTCGTCGCGCGCGAGACGTCGGAGCTGCTCCTGCAGCACGGCCGACTTCCACGCGCGCTGAGCGGGGAGCGCGACGTGCGCGAGCTCGCCGCCACCGACGCCGTCCGGTCCGGCGGCGGGCCACGCCGACGGCACGCGGTCGGGCGACGCCTCGAGCACCTCGACGGCGTCGGCGCGCCAGAACTTCGCCGACTCCCCCGCGTCCGTCAGGCGCGCACGCACCCGCTCGCCGGGCAGCGTGTGCCGCACGAAGACGACCCGCCCGTCGTGCCGGGCGACGCAGTGGCCGCCGTGGGCCACCGGGCCGATCTCGAGCTCGACGACGTCGGACGAGGCGGCGGACGGTGACGGGGAGGGCTCAGTAACCACGCGGCACGGTACCCCGGACGGGGTCCTCGAGGCCCGTCTGCCCCTCGGAGGAGGCGAGCTGCCACGGCACGGACGCCACGACGACCCCGGGCGTGAACAGCAGCCGGCCCTTGAGCCGCAGCGCGCTCTGGTTGTGCAGCAGGTGCTCCCACCAGTGCCCGACGACGTACTCGGGGATGTAGACGACGACGAGGTCGCGCGGGCTCTCGCGCCGGATCGAGCGCACGTAGGTGAGCACCGGGCGGGTGATCTCGCGGAACGGCGAGTCCAGGACACGCAGCGGGACCGGCAGGTTCATCGCCTCCCACTGCGCACGCAGCGTGTCACCGTCCTCGGGGTCGACGCCGACCGTGACGGCCTCCAGCACCTGCGGCCGCGACGCGCGGGCGTACGCGAGCGCCCGCATCGTCGGGCGGTGCAGGTGCGAGACGAGCACGAGGGCGTGCACGCGGCTCGGCAGTGCCCGCGACGCCTCCGCGTCGTCGCCGAGCGCGAGCTCGGCCCGCACGGCGGCGTAGTGCCGGTGGATCGACTTCATGAGCGCGAAGACCAGCATCATCGCGAGGATCGCGATCCAGGCGCCGTGCGTGAACTTCGTGGCCAGGACGATCACGAGGACCGTCCCCGTCATGGCCAGGCCGACGGTGTTGATGACCCGTGAGCGCTTCATCTGCGCGCGCCGCGACGGATTCGGCTCGGTGCGCAGGGCCCGCGTCCAGTGCCGCACCATGCCCGTCTGGCTGACCGTGAACGACACGAAGACGCCGACGATGTAGAGCTGGATGAGTCGCGTGACCTCGGCGTCGAACGCCCAGATGAGCGCGATCGCGGCGGCGGCGAGGGTGACGATGCCGTTGGAGAACGCGAGCCGGTCGCCGCGCGTGTGCAGCTGCCGCGGCAGGTAGCCGTCCTTGGCGAGGATCGAGCCGAGCACCGGGAAGCCGTTGAACGCGGTGTTCGCGGCGAGCACGAGGATGAGGCCGGTGACGATCGAGACCAGGACGAACATCACCGGGATGCCCTGGAACACCGAGTCGGCGAGCTGCGAGATGACCGGGTGCTGCACGTAGGAGTCGCCGACGGGCACGCCGTCCTCGAGGAGCTGGACCGCGGGGTCCTCGGCGAAGTGCACCTGCGTCGCCTGCGCGAGCAGCAGGATCGACATGATCATCACGATCGACAGGCCGCCGAGGAGCGCGAGCGTCGTCGCCGCGTTGCGCGACTTGGGCTTGCGGAACGCGGGCACGCCGTTGCTGATCGCCTCGACGCCGGTGAGCGCGGCGCACCCGGACGCGAACGCGCGCAGGATGAGGAAGAACCCTGCGAGGCCCGCGAGGCCCTGGTCGAAGCCCGCCTCGGGCGCGATGTCGAGGCCCGCGCTCTCGGACATCGGCAGCGTCCCTGTGAAGTACCGGATCGCCCCCACCAGAGCGAGCGAGCCGATCGCGAACATGAACAGGTACACGGGCACCGCGAACGCACTGCCGGACTCCTTGACGCCGCGCAGGTTCGCGATCGTCAGCAGCACGACGAGACCGACCGCGAACGCCGCCTCGTGCCCTCGGAGCGGCGGGAACGCCGTGGCCGCGTACTGCGCGCCCGAGGAGATCGACACCGCGACGGTGAGCACGTAGTCGACGAGCAGCGCGCTCGCCACCGTGACGCCCGCGTTCGGGCCCAGGTTGACGTTGGCGACCTCGTAGTCGCCGCCGCCCGACGGGTAGGCGTGCACGTTCTGCCGGTAGGACGCGACGACCGTGACCATGACGACGACGACCGCGAGGCCGACCCACGGCGAGATGACGAGCGCCGAGAGGCCGGCGAGCGACAGCGTCAGCAGGATCTCGTCGGGCGCGTACGCCACCGACGACAGCGCGTCCGACGCGAACACCGGCAGGGCGATCCGCTTCGGCAGGAGCGTGTGGCCGAGACGGTCGCTCCGGACGGGACGTCCGAGGACCAGTCGTTTGGCGGCATCCGCGAGATCCGACACGAGGACTGATGGTAGGCCTGGCCGACCCGCGCAGCACCACCCGGAGGTCCCGCGCGTCCCGCGCCGCCGGAGGCCTGCTCGCGGGTATAGCGTGACGCCCTGTGCACTTCGTGATCATGGGCTGCGGCCGTGTCGGCGCGTCGCTCGCGCAGTCGCTCGAGAGCAACGGCCACTCCGTGGCGGTCATCGACCAGAACGCCGACGCGTTCCGTCGCCTCGACGCCGACTTCGGGGGCAACAAGGTCACCGGGATGGGCTTCGACCGGGACACCCTCACGCAGGCGGGCATCGAGGACGCGTTCGGGTTCGCCGCGGTGTCCGACGGCGACAACTCGAACATCCTCGCCGCGCGCGTCGTGCGGGAGACGTTCGGGATCGAGAACGTCGTCGCCCGGATCTACGACCCGCACCGCGCCGAGATCTACCAGCGTCTGGGCATCCCGACCGTCGCGACCGTGCGGTGGACCGCGCACCAGGTGCTGCGCCGGCTGCTGCCGATGGGCGCGACCGACGAGTACCGGGACGCCTCCGGGCAGATCCAGCTCGCGCAGGTCGACGTGCACCCCGGCTGGATCGGGCGCACGCTGCGCTCGATCGAGGAGACCGTCGGCATGCGTGTCGCGTACCTCACCCGCTACGGCGAGGGCGTCCTGCCGACCACCGACACCGTCCTGCAGGAGAACGACATCGTGCACGTGCTGCTCCGGGCCGACGACGCGGCCCACGTCGAGAGGACCCTCACGAACGCCCCGGTGGTGACCGAGTGAGGGTCGTCATCGCCGGCGCGGGCTCGGTCGGCCGCTCGATCGCGCGCGAGCTCCTCGGCCACGACCACGACGTCACGCTCATCGACCGCCAGCCGTCCGCGATGCGGGTCGCGCAGGTCGCCGACGCGGACTGGCTGCTCGCCGACGCGTGCGAGCTGCCCACCCTGCGGGAGGTCCGGGCCGACGAGTGCGACGTCGTCGTCGCGGCCACGGGCGACGACAAGGCCAACCTCGTCATCGCGCTGCTCGCGAAGACGGAGTTCGGGGTGCCCCGCACGGTCGCGCGCGTCAACAACCCGAAGAACGAGTGGATGTTCGACGAGGCGTGGGGCGTGGACGTCGCCGTGTCGACGCCGCGCATCATGACGGCGATGGTCGAGGAGGCCGTGACCGTCGGCGACCTGGTGCGGATCTTCACGTTCCACCAGTCCCGCGCGGACATCCTCGAGATCACGCTGCCGGGCGACTCGCCGCTCGCAGGGCTCCGCGTGGGTCAGATCGACTGGCCCGCCGACACCGTGCTCGCGTGCATCGTGCGCGACGCCCGCCCGATCGCCCCGAGCCCGGACGACACCCTCGAGGGTCTCGACGAGCTCCTCTTCGTCACGGGTCGTGACGCGGACGAGAAGGCTCTCGAGGTGCTCCTGACCCACGGACCAGCAGCCAGCTGACCCACAGCGCGAGGGCGAACAGCGGCACGCCCATGACGAGCTTCGCGGTCCCGAGCCAGGCGACCTCGGCCGACAGGTAGAGCGGCACCTGCACGGCGAGCCGCAGCCCGAACACGGCGACCCAGGGCCAGGTGGCGAGCGCGTAGCGCCGGCGCAGGACGGGGTCGTCGCGCCACGCGACGGCGGCCGACCAGCTGCCGCCCGTCACCGGGCCGTCCTTGGCGAACAGACCGACGAGCAGACCGACGAACGGCCACCCGACGACGATCGACAGCAGCGTGCCGGCGAGGTAGGCGACGTTCACCCACAGCCCGTACGCGAAGTAGTCCTCGGCCTGACCGGTGCGCAGCGCGATGAACGCGCCGATCCCGACGCCGAGGATCCCGCCGAACGCCTGGGTCACCGGGGTGCGCTGCACCAGCCGGACGACGACGGCGACGGCCGCCGCCCCGAGCGCCGCGACCAGGGCGGGCACGAGCTGCTGCCCCGCCGCGAGGTACACGACGACGAACAGCAGCCCGGGCGCGACCGACTCGACGATCCCGCGCACACCGCCCAGCGCGTCGAGCGCGGAGAACTCCTGCGCGGTGATCGCCTTCATGCCGCGCGCGCCGCCCTCCTCCGGGGGGACGACGTCGTCGACCGTGTCGAGGGTGCGCTCGACGGGCTCGGGGTGCGGCGTGCGCCGCTGCTCCTCGGGCACGTCACTCCCCCGGCCGGGGCCGCAGCTCGTACCTGGGGTTGAAGACGGTCCGCCGGCCGTCGACGAGGCAGACGAGGCCCTCGATGCGCACGCGTCGTCCGGGCGCGATGCCGGCGATCTCGCGGCGCCCCAGCCACACCAGGTCGAGCGCACCGCTGCCGTCGTACAGCTC
>PJUA01000052.1_pt1 | contig 139122 bp, 117 predicted proteins | sample 1512151 | NCBI WGS metagenome assembly PJUA01 (sample SAMN08177678, study PRJNA422409) | Soil metagenome, whole genome shotgun sequencing project. | isolation source: Soil enriched on filter paper: beechwood xylan treatment | place: USA: Madison | collected 2015-01-15 | reverse complement strand
GACGACGACGGGCCCGGGGCCGAGGGACGCGACGGCGGCGTCGACGTCGGGGGCGGACTGGGCGAGCATCGGGCGCACGGGCCGCCCGACCGTGAGCGTGAACGCGCCGAGCGCCGCGAGGGCCGCGTCGGCGTCAGCGGCGCCGAGCGCGGCGACGGCGACGGGCTCGGTCGCGCCGGCGAGCATCGCGGCGCGGCGCACGGCGTCGGCGGGGACCGACGCGGCCTCGGCGACGGCGTCGAGCAGCAGTGCGTCGAGCGCGCCCTGCCGCAGCTCGCCGGAGACGAGCCCGCGCAGCAGTGCCTGCTCGTCGGCGGTCGCGGCGGCGAACAGGTCGGCCGCGAGGCGGGTGCGAGCCGTGGACGAGCCCGGCCCTTCGAGGGCGGCCATCTGCGCGAACACGGCGTCGACGTCCAGGACGGTCAGCGTCGGGACGTCGGCGGGCCCGGGCAGGGACGCGAGCGACCGCCAGCCGAGGCCCGTGCGCCGCTGCCGCAGCTCGCCGCCGAGGTAGCGGGCGACGACGGGGACGTCGGCCGGGTCGGCGCGACGCAGGACGTCGACGAGCAGCGCGCGCTTGGCGAGCCGGGAGCGGGTCGCGGCGACGGCGGTGGACGTCGCGGCCACGTCGGCGAGCAGCATGGCGGCATCCTGCCGCGCACCACCCACGTCGGCACCCGGGGCGCCGGGCGGGCCGGCGTCCGGGAGGGGCTACAGGGCGACGGCGGGCATCCGGAGCCGCGGCTCGTGCGACCGGAGCTCGTGCAGCGCGTCGAGCAGCAGGCGGTTGAACGCGACGGGGGCGTGCGAGTTCACGTCGTGGCCCGCGCGCGGCACGACCCGCAGGCGGGTCGCAGGGCGTGCGGTGAGGTAGCGGCGCTCGTCGAGGCGCAGCGGGTCGCGGCGGCCGTTGACGACCCAGACGGGCAGCTGCACGCGGCGCAGGTCGTCGAGCGGTGAATACCCGGCGAGCGCCGCGAGCATGTCCGTGACCACGTGCCACGTGCCGCCGCCGAGCCGCAGCGCGCGGGTCACGGCGGTCGACGCGTGCCGGTAGGCGTGCAGCGGCTTGCCCTTGATCTGCGTCGAGCAGCCCGCCAGGACGACGCCCGCGAGCTTGTGCTCGTGCCGGCGCGCGTAGGCGAGGCTCGCGTAGCCCCCGAGCGACAGGCCGACGAGGAGCGGCGCGACCGCGAAGGAGGCCACGGCGTCGTCGATCGCGCGGATCGCGCCCTCGAGCGTGAAGCGCTCGTGCGCGCGCGTGCCGTGGCCGGGCAGGTCGAGCGCCAGCACGGGGTGTCCGGACCGGGTCAGCGCGTCGAGCTGGTGCTGCCAGATCGCGGACGACGTGCGGGTCCCGTGGACGAAGACGATGGGGCGGATGGGGGGCTCCTCGGCAGGGGGTCTGCGGGCGAGAGTAGCCGGTGTTCCTGGGAGTTCCAGCAGGCGCTTTCCCAGGTTCGGTGGACCCGCTGGTCAGACGTCCGGGGCGCACTCCCCGCGGCCGAGCTCGGCCAGTCCGGCACGGTCGCCGGCCGCGAACGCGGTCACCGCGACGTTCGTGCTGGGGTACATCAGCTGGGTGGGGTCGTCGACGTGCCCGAGCCCGACGACGTGCGCGAGCTCGTGGGTGACGACGCCGATCGCGACGGCCGTGCCGTTGGGGCTCGCGACGAGCTCGGTGATCTCGGCGGTGTCGAGCGTGACCTCGCCCGTCACGTAGACGGACCGCCCGTCGACGGTCACGGACGCCGAGCCGCCCGTGCCGGCGACGTCGCCCGCGAGCCCGGGCGTCTCGGTCTCGTTCGACCAGGTGAACAGCACGGGGGCCCACCGCCGGCCGTAGAGGTCGGGCTGGAACGCCTCCCGGTCCGGGCTCGGTCCCTCGGTGGTGGCGCCGTCGTCGACGAACTGCAGGCCGGTCGCGTGCGCCACGCGCTCGATCGCGGTCCGGATGAGCAGCTCGCCCTCCGGCGGCGCACCGTCGGGCCGGACGACGTAGTGCAGCGGTCGGCACGGGCTGTACGTCACCGGGCCGACGCCGTCGGGCTGCAGGGCGCTGAACGCGTGCTCGCCGGTGTCGAGGGCGGACTCGGGCGGGGGAGCGCCGAGCGGCGCACCCGTCTCCTCGAGGCCCGCGGGCGGTGCGAGCCGGGCGACCTCGTCGTTGACCCACCACGCCGCGCCGCTCACCAGGAGTGCGGCGACGAGCAGCCCGGTCGTGAACGCCGGGCGGCGGGCGTCCCGGCGCGGGGGGGCGAAGCGCACGACGTCCTGCGGGGCGAGACCGGCGGGCGGGGTGGTGCCGACGGCGGAGCCGGCCCATGCCGGGACGCCGGACGGGGCCGGGCCGCCGGACGGGACCGGGCCGCCGGACCACGTCGCGTCGGGAGCGGGGTTCGCGGGGACGTCCGGGGTGCCGGGCGTGGGCGCCGTCGACGCGGGCAGCCACACGGCGGGCCGTGCCGGCCCCGTGTCGCGTCCGGTCACGTCCCGTCCTCCTCGCGGTCACCGGCGGGACGCGTCGGTGACGTCCGGGCCGGTCCGCCGAGGATCGCACACGGCGCCCCGGACGCCCGCACGCCGGTCCGGCGCGTCACCCGGTCCGCGCAACGGCGGCCGGCGCACGCCACGGACCCCGTCAGGAGCATCGTCATCGGCCCCACCGCCGCGCGAGCGCCGCGAGCTGCCCCACGTACCCGCCGCCGAAGAGCAGCGCGTGCACCGCGACCGGGTGCACCTGGTGCAGCCCGGCCCGTCCGGCGAGCCCGGCCCGCAGCGGGTGCACCTCGGCGTAGCCCGCCAGGACGTCGTCGAGGTGCCGCAGCCCGAACAGCGCGAGCATCGCGAGATCCGTCTCCCGGTGCCCGCCGTGCGCGGCGGGGTCGACGAGCGTCGCGCCGTCGGCCGTCCAGACGACGTTCCCGCTCCACAGGTCGCCGTGCAGGCGCGCGGGCCGGTCGTCGTCGTCGAGGTCGCCCGACGCCAGCCGTGCCGCCAGGCGTCCCAGGTCGCTCGCGACTGCGTCGTCCACGACGCCCGCGTCGACGAGCGCCCGGGCCAGGGGCTCGACGCGGCACTCCGCCTGGAACTCGCCCCACCGCGCGAACCGGCCCGCCGGCAGCGGCAGCGGGGCGTCGAGCGGCCCGACGAACCCGTCGGCGTCCCAGCCGGGCGCCGGGCTGCCGAACGCGGGCGCCCCGGCGTCGTGCGTCCGTGCCAGCCCGCGGCCGAACGCGCGGGCCGCGGCGCGGGTCGGTGCGACCGGGACCAGCCGTCGCAGCGTGAGGCCCGCCTCGTCGACGGCGAGCACGTCGACGACGGGTGCGCCGCCCGCGTCGCGCAGCCAGCGCAGGCCCGCAGCCTCGCACCGGAAGAAGCCCGCGGGTGCGTCGGACCGCTCCTTGCGGAACACCGCCGCCGCCGTCGCCGGACCACCCGTGCCGTGCACCGCCACCTCCTCGGTCGTCCCCACCCTGGCGCAGCCGGGCCGACGCCGCACCCGCCCCGCGACCCGCCGGCGTGGCTCCTGGCGGCCGCACGACGACGCCTCTTCGCCCGCCCTCGCCGCGCCGCGCGGCGTCCAGCCCGCGAGACTGGCGGCAGCGCCGGGCGCCAGGGCCGGGCACGACCGGAAGGACGGACAGGCATGCGCGTCGGTGTCCCGCGCGAGGTCAAGAACCGCGAGTACCGCGTCTCGCTGACGCCCGCGGGTGCCCACCAGCTCGTCCGGTCCGGTCACGACGTCCTCGTCGAGTCCGGTGCCGGCGCAGGGTCGGCCATCCCGGACGACGAGTACCGGGCCGCCGGTGCGACCGTGGTGCCCGACGCGGAGCGCGTCTGGGGCGAGGCCGAGCTCGTCTGCAAGGTCAAGGAGCCCGTCGAGCAGGAGTACGGGCTGCTGCGCGACGGTCTGGTCCTGTTCACGTACCTGCACCTCGCCGCCGACCGCCCCGCGACGGACGCGCTGCTCGCCGCCGGGACCACCGCGATCGCCTACGAGACCGTCCAGCTCCCCGACGGGTCCCTGCCGCTGCTCGCCCCGATGTCCGAGGTCGCGGGCCGGCTCGCGACGCAGGTCGGGGCCTACCACCTGATGAAGAACGAGGGCGGGCGCGGGCTGCTCCTCGGCGGTGTCCCCGGTGTCGACGCCGCGAAGGTCGTCATCCTCGGTGCCGGGGTCGTCGGGCAGCACGCGGCCGAGATCGCCGTGGGCATGCGCGCCGACGTCACGGTGCTCGACCTCGCGATGGCCCGCCTGCGCGACGTCGACGCCGCGTTCGGCGGGCGGGTCCGCACGCTCGCGTCGTCCACGTGGACGCTCGAGCGCGAGGTCCTCGAGGCCGACCTGGTCGTCGGTGCCGTGCTCGTCCCGGGTGCGCGCGCGCCGCGCCTGGTCACCGACGACCTGGTCGCCGGCATGCGTCCGGGCTCGGTGCTGGTCGACGTCGCCGTCGACCAGGGCGGCTGCTTCGAGAGCACGCGCCCGACGACCCACGACGCCCCGACGTTCCGGGTGCACGACGCGGTCTTCTACTGCGTCGCGAACATGCCCGGCGCGGTCCCCGTGACGTCCACGCGTGCGCTGACGAACGTCACGCTGCCGTACGTCACGGCGATCGCGGACCGCGGGTGGCGTGCCGCGGTCGCCGCCGACCCGGCGCTCGCGGGCGGTCTGACGACCCACGGTGGCGCGCTGCTCAACGCGGCCGTCGCGCAGGCCCACGGCTACCCGCTGACCGGCCTCGACGGCGTCGTCCCCGCGCACGCCTGAGCCCCTCCCGAGCCCCTACGGTCGGGGGATGCGTAGCGCACTGGTCGTCGGCGGCACGGGTCAGGTCGGGCGGGCCGTGGTACCGGCCCTCGTCGCGGACGGGTGGGACGTCCGCGTCCTGTCGCGCGGCTCACGGCACGACGACCGGACGGTCGAGGAGTGGGGTGCGCGGACGGTCGTGGGGGACCGGCACGACCCGGACGTCCTCGACCGGGCGCTGCGGGGCGGGGTCGACGTCGTCGTGGACGTCGTCGGCTTCGACGACCGCGACGCCGCCGCGCTGCTCGACCGCCGCGCGCAGGTCGGGTCGGCCGTCGTCGTCTCGAGCGCGGCCGTGTACGTGGATCACGCGGGCGACGGGTTCGAGTCGGAGCGGTTCGGGACCTTCCCGGTGCCGCTGGACGAGGACGCGCCGACCGTCGACGGCGGGCGCGGCTCCTACGCGGCCGGGAAGGTCGCGCTGGAGCGCGCGTGGCTCGGGTCGGACGTCCCGACGACCGCGCTGCGCGCCGCCGCGATCCACGGCCCGGGATGCGTCCAGCCGCGCGAGTGGACCTTCGTCAAGCGGGTCCTCGACGGCCGCGACGTGCGCGTCCTCGCGTTCGACGGTGCGAGCCGGTTCCAGACGGTCGCGACCGCGGTGCTGGCCGAGCTCGTCCGGCTCGCGGCCGCCCGGCCCGGCGACCGCGTGCTCAACGCGGGCGACCCCGACGCCCCGACGGTCGCCGAGATCGGCGAGGTCGTCGACGCGACCCTCGGCGCGCACACGCGCACGGTGACCTTCGACGGCCCGCCGCGCGACGGCCTGGGCCTGACGCCGTGGGCGGTCCCGCACCCGCTGGTCCTGTCCATGGACCGCGCGGCCCACGAGCTCGGCTACGTCGCCCCCGGCCCGTACGCGACGACGGCCCCCGCCGCGGTCCGCTGGCTCGTCGAGGAGTCACGGCGCCGCGACTGGCGCGAGGCGTTCCCGGGCTTCGTCCGGATGGAGGCGATGGGCGACTTCTTCGACTACGCCGCCGAGGACGCCTTCCTCGCCGGTCGGCCCGTCGGACCGAGCGACGCCGACCGGCGTCCGGAATGATGACCGCCATGACCCACGACCTCGACGCGTCCAACCCCTTCGCGTCGCCCTCGACGCTGCCCTACGGCCTGCCCGACTACACCCGCATCCGCGAGGAGCACTACCGCCCGGCGCTGCTCGCCGGCATGGCGGAGCACCGCGCGCAGGTCGAGGCCGTCGCGGCCGACCCGGCCGAGCCGACCGTCGAGAACACCCTCGTCGCGCTCGAACGGGCCGGGCGCCTGCTGCACCGCGTCGCCGTGGCGTTCTACAACCAGGCCGGCAGCGACTCGACGCCCGGCCTCGACGCGATCGAGGAGGAGGTCGCGCCGCTGCTCGCCGCGCACCGCGACGCGATCTACCTCGACGCCCGGCTGTTCGCCCGCGTGCAGGCGCTCGTCGACCAGGTCGACGCGGGCACGCTCGACCTGCCCGACGACGCCGCGTGGCTGCTGCACCGCACGCACACCGCGTTCGTCCGCTCCGGCGTGCGCCTCGACGACGCCGCCCAGGAGCGCCTGCGCGACCTGAACGCGCAGATCAGCGCCCTCGACACCGCGTTCGGCCGCCACCTGCTCGCGGCGACCAACGAGGCCGCCGTGCTCGTCACCGACGAGGACGAGCTCGACGGCCTGCCCGCCGACGCTCGGGCGGCGGCCGCGCTCGCGGCGACCCAGCGCGGGCAGGACGGCGCGTGGCTCCTCGAGCTCCAGCTCCCGACACAGCAGCCCGCCCTCGCGGTGCTGCGCGACCGCGGGCTGCGCGAACGCGTGTTCCGCGCGTCGGTCACGCGCGGCGCGACGGGCGGCGAGCACGACACCCGTGCGTCGCTCCTCGGCCTGGCCCGCCTGCGGGCGGAGCGCGCCCAGCTGCTCGGGTTCGAGCACCACGCCGACTACGTCGCGCAGGACGCCACGGCCGGCTCGGCGGACGCCGTCGCGGAGCTGCTCGGCCGGCTCGCGCCCGTCGCCGTGGCGAACGCGCGCGAGGAGGCGGCCGCCCTGCAGGAGGCCCTCGAGCGCGACGTCCCCGGCGCGACCCTGGAGCCGTGGGACTGGGCGTACTACGCCGAGCAGGTCCGCCAGGAGCGGCGCTCGCTCGACGACGCGCGCCTGCGGCCCTACCTCGACCTCGAGCGGGTCCTCGCCGACGGCGTGTTCCGTGCCGCGACGGCCCTGTACGGCCTGACGTTCGCCGAGCGGCACGACCTCGTCGGCTACCACCCCGACGTGCGCGTCTTCGAGGTGTTCGACGCCGACGGGTCCGGCCTGGGCCTGTTCCTCGCCGACTACTGGACGCGCGAGTCCAAGCGCGGCGGGGCGTGGATGAACAACCTCGTCGACCAGTCGACGCTGCTCGCCGAGCCTCCGGTCGTCGTCAACAACCTCAACGTCCCGAAGCCCCCGCCGGGCGAGCCCACGCTGCTGACCTGGGACGACGTCATCACGACGTTCCACGAGTTCGGGCACGCGCTGCACGGCCTGCTGTCCGCGGTGCGCTTCCCGTCGCAGTCCGGCACCGAGGTACCGCGGGACTTCGTCGAGTACCCGTCGCAGGTCAACGAGATGTGGGCGTGGGACCCGCAGGTCCTCGCGTCGTACGCGGTGCACCACGAGACCGGCGAGCCGATGCCCGCCGAGTGGGTCGAGACGCTGCTCGCGGCCCGCCAGGACGGCGAGGGCTTCGCGACGACCGAGTACCTGGCCGCGGCGCTGCTCGACCAGGCCTGGTACCGGCTGACCCCGGACGCCGTGCCGACGGACCCCGCCGACGTCGAGGCGTTCGAGGCGGCCGCGCTCGCGGCGGCGGGCGTCGACTTCGCACCGGTGCCGCCGCGCTACCGCACGACCTACTTCAACCACGTCTTCGCCAGCGGGTACAGCGCGGGGTACTACTCCTACATCTGGTCGGAGGTCCTCGACGCCGACACCGTCGAGTGGTTCCGCGAGAACGGCGGGCTGCGCCGCGAGAACGGCGACACGTTCCGTGCCCGGCTGCTGTCCCGCGGCGGCTCGATCGACCCGCTGCAGGCGTTCCGCGACCTGCGCGGGCGCGACGCGGACATCAACCCGCTGCTCGCCCGGCGCGGCCTGCTCGCCGCGGTGTCCGACCGGTGAGCAGGCCGGGCAGCCCCGGCTGAGCGTCCGGCGGGGCCGGGTACGGTGGTCGGCATGCCCGACTTCCCTCCCGGTCCCGCCCGCACGCCCTCGGTCCCCGCCCAGGTGGGGGGCCCGGTCGCGCCCGTGGCGCAGGACGAGGTCGTGCAGATCTGCCGCGACCTCATCCGGTTCGACACGTCGAACTACGGCGACGGGTCCGGGCCGGGGGAGCGGGCCGCCGCCGAGCACGTCATGGGCCTGCTCACCGAGGTCGGCCTCGACCCCGAGCTGTTCGAGAGCGCGCCCGGCCGCGCGAACGTCGTCGTCCGGCTGGAGGGCGAGGACGCGAGCCGCCCCGCGCTCGTCCTGCACGGCCACCTCGACGTCGTCCCCGCCCGCGCCGACGACTGGACCGTCGACCCGTTCGAGGCCGTCGAGGCGGACGGCCTCGTGTGGGGCCGCGGCGCCGTCGACATGAAGGACATGGACGCGATGATCCTCGCGGTCGTGCGGCAGATGGCCCGCGAGGGTCGCCGCCCCGCCCGTGACGTCGTCGTCGCGATGTTCGCCGACGAGGAGGCGGGCGGCACGTACGGCGCCCGCTGGGCCGTCGACCACCGCCCCGAGCTGTTCGAGGGCGCGACCGAGGCCGTGAGCGAGGTCGGCGGGTTCTCCGTCGACGTCGACGGCCGCCGCGCCTACCTGCTGCAGACCGCCGAGAAGGGCCTGTCGTGGCTGCGCCTCGTCGCCGACGGCCGCGCCGGGCACGGCAGCCAGGTCAACGCCGACAACGCCGTCACCCACCTCGCCGAGGCGGTCGCCCGGATCGGCCGCCACCCGTGGCCGCTGCAGCCCACCCCGACCGTGCGTGCCCTGCTCGAGGGCGTCGCAGGCCTCACCGGCCTGCCGTTCGACCCCGAGGACCCCGAGGGCGTCGACCGGCTCGTCGCCGCGCTCGGCCCCGCGTCCCGGTTCGTCGGCGCGACCCTGCGCCACACGACCAACCCGACGCAACTCGACGCCGGCTACAAGGCCAACGTCATCCCCGGCCGCGCCGAGGCCACGATCGACGGCCGGTTCCTGCCGGGCCTCGAGGACGAGTTCGTCGCGACCGTGACCGCGCTCGCGGGCGAGCACGTGCAGATCGAGCGGATCCACCACGACGTCGCGCTCGAGACCGCGTTCTCCGGCGACCTCGTCGACGCGATGGTCGACTCGCTCCTCGCCGAGGACCCGGGCGCCACCGTCCTGCCCTACACGCTCTCGGGCGGGACCGACAACAAGTCGCTGTCGCGCCTGGGCATCACCGGCTACGGCTTCGCGCCGCTGCGGCTGCCCGCCGACCTGGACTTCTCGGGGATGTTCCACGGCGTGGACGAGCGCGTGCCCGTCGACGCCCTGCGGTTCGGCACGCGCGTGCTGGACCGCCTGCTGCGCACCTGCTGACGAGGTCGCCCGTCGCCGGTCCGTCGCGCGCGGCCGGAGCCGGGCGGCTCAGTCCGCGTCGACCTCGGCGAGGGTGCTGCGCACCCGGATGACCTTGCGCCGCAACCACACCCGGCGCTCGCCGCCCGCGTAGAGGACGGTCCGGGCGAGCTCCCACCGGCCGTACTCGGCCTGGTCGGTGAGCAGCCGTCGGGCGTCGTTGTGACTCGTCGACGGCGGCAGGGTGAGCACCCGGTACTCGTACTGGCCGCCCTGGGCGACCCATGCGTCACGCTTCTTCCCGGTCCACCCGAGTGCCATCCGCCACCTCGTCCCGCACGTCCGCTGCCTGCACCGACCCACCCGCTCGCCGGCCTGCCGACCGACGTGATGACCGACTGCCGACCGGCTGCTGACCGGCTGCCGACCGGCTGGGTGCCGATCGACCCTACGCGCTGCCATTGTGCCGCGCGCGGCGCTACGGTCGTCGCATGACCGTCGACCCGCGTGCCGCGCTGGACCGCCTGATCGCAGCCCTCGAGGCCCACTACAACGCCGTCGTCGCCCGCAAGGGCGAGGACGACCCGGCGGTCGACGACGCGTACGACGTGCTCGCCGACGCGTTCGAGGTGTACGACGACGCCCTCGGCACCGTGCACGGTGAGGCGACGCCGTTCTACCTCGCGGAGGAGGACGACGACGAGGACGACGACGAGGACTGGGCCGGTGAGGACGACGACGAGTACGACGCCGACGACCTCGCCGACGAGCCGACGGGTCTCGGCACCCGCTGACGGCTCGCCGCCGTCGCGCCGACCGGTGCCGGGCTGAGGTCTGCGGTGCCGACTCGCCGAGTCGTCGCCGCGCCCGGGCGCCCGGCGCTCAGAACCGCTCGGGGTACCCCACGACCGGTGCGCTGACCTCGTCGAGCGCGCGCCGCAGCTCCTCGGGCAGCTCCAGGTCGTGCGCCGCGAGCGAGCCCCGCAGCTGCGCCGCGGTCCGCGCGCCGACGACGCTCGAGCTGACCCCGGGGCGGCCCGCGAGCCACGCGAGGGCGACCTCGAGCGGCGTGCGCTCCAGCCCCTTCGCGGCGGTCGCGACGGCCTCGACCACGGCGGCCGCGTCGCGCGTCAGGTAGGGCTCGACGAACCCCGCGAGGTGCGGCGACGCCGCCCGCGAGTCCGCGGGGATCGTCCGGCGGTACTTGCCGGTGAGCACGCCCCGGCCGAGCGGCGACCAGGCCAGCACACCCAGGCCGAGCGCGGAGGCGGCGGGCACGACCTCGCGCTCGACGCCGCGCTGCAGCAGCGAGTACTCGACCTCGACCGCGGCGAGCCCGGGGTCGCGCTCCAGGAGCGTCGCGACGCGCGCGACCTGCCAGCCCGGGTGGTTCGCGAGCCCGACGTAGCGTGCGCGGCCGCTGCTCACCGCGAGACGCAGGGCAGACGCGGTCTCGTCGAGCGGGGTGCGCGGGTCGGGGTTCTGCACGAGCCACAGGTCGACGTTGTCGGTGCGCAGCCGCCGCAGCGACGCGTCGAGCGAGTCGAGCAGCCCGCCGCGGGACGCGTCGACGACGCCCCCGGCGGCGGTGCGCCGGACCCCGGCCTTGGTGCACAGCACGACCTCGTCGCGCGCGACGACGTCGCCGATCAGCGTGCCGATGAGCTCCTCGGCGCCCCCGTCGGCGTACGACGCGGACGTGTCGAGGAGCGTCCCGCCCGCGTCCACGAAGTCGCGCAGCTGCTCCGAGGCCTCGTGCTCGTCGGTGTCGCGGCTCCACGTCATCGTGCCGAGACCGAGCCGGGAGACCCGCAGACCGGTGCGGCCGAGGTGGAGCTGTTCCATGGTGCGCAACCCTAACGTCGGGCGCGTGCCCGGACGGGGACCCGGCGCGGCTATCGTTGCGCCTCGTGGCTGACGGCATGGGTGCAGGTGAGGCGATCTTCCTCGGGCTGGTGCAGGGACTCACGGAGTTCCTGCCGGTGTCCTCGAGCGCGCACCTGCGCATCGTGGGGGACCTGCTCGGCAGCGGCGACCCCGGGGCGGCGTTCACGGCGATCACGCAGCTCGGGACCGAGACCGCGGTGCTGCTCTACTTCCGCCGCGACATCGCCCGGATCTGCACCGCGTGGTGGCAGTCCGTGCGCGGGGACCGGGGGACCGACCTGCGCGCCCGGCTCGGCATGCCGGCGGGGGAGCGGGCCGACCACGACGCGCTCATGGCGTGGTTCATCGCGCTCGGCTCGGTGCCGATCGTCGTCCTCGGTCTGCTGTTCCAGGACACGATCGAGCACGCGTTCCGCAACCTGTGGCTCATCGTCCTCACGCTCGCGGGCTTCGCGCTCGTCCTCGGCTGGGCGGACCGCCGCGGCGCGCACCGCCGCACCCTGGACGAGCTGACGCCACGCGACGCCGTGAAGTTCGGCCTGTGGCAGGCCCTCGCGCTCATCCCCGGTGTCTCCCGTTCGGGCGGCACGATCACCGGTGGCCTGCTCATGGGCTACACCCGGGAGGCGGCGGCGCGGTACTCGTTCCTGCTCGCGATCCCCGCGGTGTTCGGGTCGGGGCTGTTCCAGCTCGCCAAGAGCGCGGGTGACTTCGGGGAGGCCGGGACGCCCGGGTTCGGCCCGACGCTGCTCGCGACGCTCGTCGCGTTCGTCGTGGGGTACCTGGTCATCATCGTGTTCCTCAAGATCGTCTCGACGTTCAGCTACACGCCGTTCGTCGTCTACCGGCTCGGCCTCGCGGCCCTCGTCGTGATCCTGCTCGCCACGGGCGTGCTGGACGCGATGCCTGCTACCGCGGCCCCCTGACGCCGCCCGGCAGCACGGCTCACAGCCAGCCGGACCGCCGGAACGAGCGGTAGAGCAGGACGCACACGCCGGCCATGCCGAGCAGGACCGCCGGGTAGCCCCAGCGCCACGTGAGCTCGGGCATGTGCTGGAAGTTCATGCCGTAGATGCCGGCGACGAGCGTCGGCACCGCGGCGATCGCCGCCCACGCCGAGATCTTGCGCATGTCCTCGTTCTGCCGCACCGAGACGCGCGACAGGTGCGCGGACAGCATGTCGCCGAGCAGGGCGTCGTGGGCGTCGAGGTGCCGGTCGACGCGGTCGGCGGTCGCCTGCACGCGGCGCAGCCAGCGCTGGAGCGACTCTCCGTCGGGCTCGTCGGCCGCCTCCGCGACGAGCTCGGGCAGCGCGGACGACACCGGGCCGAGCGCCCGTCGCGCCTCCGCGACCTCGCGCTTGAGGTCGTAGATGCGCTGGACCGGGTCACCGGACTGCTGCGCGGCGAACACGGCCGCCTCCGTCGCCGCGACCGCGTCGCCGAGCTCGACCTCGACGTCCGCGGCCGTCGCGACCAGCGCGAGGAGCGTCGCGGCGAGCACCTGCCGCGCACCCTCGTCCGGCACGCGCGGCCCCGACGCCAGCCGCTCGGCGGCCCGGCCCAGGACGTCGGCCTGCCCGCTCTCGGCGGCGAGCACGACCGCGCCCTTCGCGACGACCGTCAGCGCGCCCGTCGAGACCTGCCGCGAGGCCGCGTCGAAGCACAGCGTCGCGACCGTCGCGACGAGCGCCCCGTCGGGCGTCCGCACGATCCGCGCCCGCACGGGGTGACCGGGGGCGGGCGGGTGGGCGCCCGCGCCCCCGAGCCGCAGGACCGCGACCGCGTCGTCGCCGAGCCCGTGCCGCAGCGCAGCGGCCGGCAGGTCGGCCGGGTCGGGCACGACGACCCAGGTCGTCGGCCGGCGGGGGTGGCGGCCGGCGTCGGCGTCGGCGTCCGGTGCGGGCAGCGTCCGGACGACCTCGTCGGGCATCCCGGCACCGCCGGGCCGGACCGTCTCGTCCACGCCTGCATTGTGGCCCTGCGCCCGGCCCGACGCGCCCCGGAGGTTAGGCTGCCGCCCGTGCTCACCTGGCCGGCCCCGCAGATCCCACGGCTCCCTGGACAGGGCGGGCCCGTCACCGTCCGCGACACCTCCACCGGCGAGCGCGTCGTGGCGGCGCCCGGACCGACGGCCACGCTCTACGTCTGCGGCATCACCCCCTACGACGCGACCCACCTGGGCCACGCCGCGACCTACGTCGCGTTCGACGTGCTCGGGCGCGCGTGGCGCGACGCCGGGCAGGAGGTCCGGTACGCGTCCAACGTCACGGACGTCGACGACCCGCTCCTGGAGCGGGCGAGCGCGACGAACGTCGACTGGCGCGAGCTGGCCGCCGAGCAGACCGCGCTCTACGCGGAGGACATGACGGCGCTCGGCGTCGTCCCGCCCGACGCCTGGACGGGTGTCGTGGAGTCGATCCCCGACGTCGTCGACGCCGTGTCGGCGCTCCTCGCGTCGGGCGCCGCGTACACCGTGCCGTCCCCGGACGCGGTCGACGACGGTCCGGGCGACGTCTACGCCGACCTGTCGGCCGACGGCGCGTTCGGCGCGGTCGCGCGCCTGGGCCTCGACGACATGCTGGCCCTGTCCGCGGAGCGCGGGGGCGACCCCGAGCGCCCCGGCAAGCGGTCGGCCCTCGACCCGCTGCTGTGGCGTCGTGAGCGCGCGGGCGAGCCCGCGTGGGACGGCGGCACGCTCGGCACGGGCCGCCCCGGCTGGCACATCGAGTGCGCCGTGATCGCCCGGGACGCGCTCGGGCTGCCGTTCGACGTCGAGGGCGGCGGGTCGGACCTGCGGTTCCCGCACCACGAGATGAGCACGTCGCACGCCCGCCTGCTCGACGAGGGTCTGGGGGCCCGCGTGCACGTCCACGCCGGCATGGTCGGGCTGGACGGCGAGAAGATGAGCAAGTCGCGCGGCAACCTGGTCCTCGTCTCGGCGCTGCGCGCCGCGGGCGTCGACCCGATGGCGATCCGGCTCGCGATCCTGTCGCACCGGTACAGCGACGACTGGGACTGGACCGAGCAGGGCCTGAGCGAGTCCGCCGAGCGGCTGGAGCGGTGGCGGCGTGCCCTGTCGGGCAACGGCGGACCCGATGCGACCGCGACGATCGCGGGGGTCCGTGCGGCCGTCGCCGACGACCTGGACACCCCCCGTGCGCTCGACGTCGTCGACGCGTGGGTCGAGACCGCCCTGCAGGGCGACGCGGAGCCGGTCGAGGGCGCGCCCGGGCTCGTCGCCCGCACCGTCGACGCGCTGCTCGGCGTGCGCCTCTGACCTGAGCCCGCCCGACGCCCCGCCGTCCGCGGGTGTCGGGCGGCCGGGGGAGAGCGGTCAGCCGCCGGTGCCCTTGTCCCGCCGGCGCAGGTACCGCTCGAACTCCCGGGCGATGGCCTCGCCGCTCGCCTCGGGCAGGTCGGCGGTGTCCTTCGCCTCCTCGAGCTGGCGCACGTACTCGCCGATCTCGTTGTCCTCGCCCGCGAGCTCGTCGACGCCGTGCTGCCAGGCCGCCGCGTCGTCCGGCAGCTCCCCGAGCGGGACGGGCTCCCCGACGAGCTGCTCGACGCGGTGCAGGATCGCGAGCGTGGCCTTCGGCGACGGGGGATGCGCGACGTAGTGCGGCACCGCCGCCCACAGCGACAGCGCCCGCATGCCGCGTGCCGCAGCCTCGTGCTGCAGCACCCCGACGATCCCCGTCGGCCCCTCGTAGCTGTTGGGCTCGAGCCCGGCGTCCTCCCGCAGCTGCGCGTCCTCGCTGGTGGCGTTGACCGGGATGGGGCGCGTGTGCGGCACGTCGGCCAGCAGGGCGCCCACCGTCACGACCGTGCGCACGCCGAGCCCCGAGGCGATGTCGAGCAGCTCGGCGCAGTACCGGCGCCACCGCATCGACGGCTCGATGCCGTGCACGATGACGATCCGGCGGCCCGTGCGCGGGGTGTCGGCGACGGCGACCGACGTCGTCGGCCACGTGATCTCGCGCCGCCCGTCCGCGCCCGGTCCGACGGTCGGGCGGTTCACCTGGAAGTCGTGGTACTCCTCCGGGTCGAGCTCGTCGACCTGCTCGGCGCCCCACGCCTCGTGCAGGTGCTGCAGGGCGTGCGTGGCCGCCGCTCCGGCGTCGTTCCAGCCCTCGAACGCGGCGAGCATGACGGGTTCGCCGTCGGGGAGTTCCGCGGGTCCGTGCTCTGTCATCTGCCCAGCCTAGGACGCGGGCGCGCGACGGCCCGGCGGCGGCGCGCGGCGGACCGTCACCCGGGGCGACGGCCCGCCCGTCCGCGCCGCCGTGGCGCGAGACGCGTCAGAACGTGAACGCACCCACCTGCCGCCGCAGGTCCTCCGAGGTCGCCGCGAGCCCCTCCACCTGACCACCGAGGCGCGCGAGCATCTCGGCCGACGTCGCCGACGCGGTCGCGACGCCGGTCATGTTCGTCGCGATCTCCGCCGAGCCCGTGGCGGCCTCGGCCACCGCACGGCTCATCTCGTTGGTCGTCGAGGTCTGCTCCTCGACGGCCGACGCGATCGTCAGCTGGTAGTCGTTCATCCGCTCGATGACGCGGGCGATCTCCTCGATCGCACCCACTGCGGTCGTCGTGTCGCGCTGGATCGCCTCGACGCGACGGGCGATGTCCTCGGTCGCCTTCGCGGTCTCGCCGGCCAGGTCCTTGACCTCGCTCGCGACGACGGCGAAGCCCTTGCCCGCGTCTCCGGCGCGTGCGGCCTCGATGGTCGCGTTGAGTGCGAGCAGGTTGGTCTGCTCGGCGATGGTCGTGATGACCTTGACGACGTCGCCGATCTCCTGCGACGACGCGCCGAGCCGGGCGACCGAGTCGTTCGTCGTGCGCGCGACAGCCATCGCGGTGGTTCCGACCTTCGCGGCCTCGCCGGCGTTCTGCGCGATCTCGCGGATCGACGCGCCCATCTGCTCGGCGCCCGCGGCGACGTCCTGGACGTTGCGGGAGACCTGCTCGGCGGCCGCGGCGACCACGCCCGCCTGGGCGCTGGTCTCCTCGGAGCCGGCCGCGACCTGCTCGCCCGCGGCCGCCATGTCCTGGCTCGCCGTGGCGATGGTCGCCGTCGTGCCGACGACGCCCGCGAGGATCTCGCGCAGCGAGTCCTGCGCGACACCGGCCGAGCGGGCCATCCGGCCGAGCTCGTCCTGCTCGGCGACGTCGGCGCGCACGGTCAGGTCGCCCGACGCCATCGCGTCGAGGGACGCGCTGACGGTGCGCAGGCCGCGCGTGAGACGGCGGGTGACGGCGACGGCCAGGGTCGCGGCGACCGCGCCGGCCACGACGAAGCCCAGCACGAGGCCGACGAGGACCGTGCGGATCTCCGCGGAGGCCCGCACCTGGATCTCCTCGACCTGCGAGGTGATCTGGCCGTCGGCGAGCTGCAGCGCGCGCCCGGCGTTGTCCGGGTCGCCCGCGGCGGACGAGCCGAGCGCCGCCTCCAGTCCATCGAGGTCCCCGGCCTCGACGAACGGCATGAGGGTGCCGTCGCGGAAGGCGTGCCACGCCTCCCAGCGGGCGTTGAAGTCCGCCCACTGCTGGACGTCCGCCTCGGGGTAGGCGTCGACCGTCGCGATGAGCTCCGCCGCGCGGCGGTCGTTCCAGGCCGACGACGTGAGGAGCTGCGTGCGCAGGACCTCGTCGGGCGCGGCCGTCGCGCGGCGCACCAGCAGGTGGCTCGTCTGCTGCACGGTGCGCAGCTCCGCCATCGACCCCTGCAGGTCGCCCGTCAGGACGCGGACCCGCTCGAGGTTGTCGCCGGCGCGGATCAGGGCCAGCCCGCCGATGCCGCCGACGACGGCGAAGACGACCGCCATCACGACGAGCGACGCGCCGACCTTGAGCGCGACCGGCCGGTCCCAGAACCACGCCGCACGCGTGCGCCGCGGGGTGGGGTTCGCGCTCATGCCAGGTCCTCCTGCGTGTAGTAGCCGCTGTCGAGCAGCACCTCGACGTAGTTCTCGCTCGTGACGAGCTGGGGCTGCAGCAGGTACGCGGGCACGACCTCGACCCCGTTGTCGTACGACGTCACGTCGTTCGTCTCGGGCTCCTGCCCGGACAGCAGCGCGTCGACCATCTGCACCGCGACTTCGGCGAGCTGGCGCGTGTCCTTGTAGACGGTCGAGTGCAGCTCGCCCGCGACGACGGCCTTCACGGCCGCGACGTCGGCGTCCTGCCCGGTGACGACCGGCCAGGGCTGGTCCGCCGTGCCGTAGCCGTGGTTGCGGAGCACCTCGAGCAGCGGCACCGAGAGGATGTCGGCGGGCGCGAGGACGGCGTCCAGGCGCGTCGACGCGTAGTGCGTGTCCAGCAGCGGCCCGAGGCGCGCGGCGGCCGTCTCGCCGTTCCACGCGGGCGTCGCGATCGTCGCGAAGTCCGTCTCGCCCGACGTCACGACGAGGACGCCCTCGTCGATCCACGGCTGCAGGACGCTCATCGCGCCCTCGTAGAAGACCGTCGCGTTGTTGTCGTCGGGAGACCCGGCGAACAGCTCGACCGCGAAGGGCCCGGACTCGCCGGTCGGCGCCCCCGCGTCGTCGAGGACACCCAGGCCCTGGAGCAGCGACGTGCCCTGCTGGATGCCGACGCGCTGGTTGTCGAACGTCGCGTAGTAGGCGACATCGTCCGAGTCACGGATGAGGCGGTCGTAGGAGATGACGGGGATGCCCTCGTCGGCGGCGCGGCCGAGCACGTCCTTGAGCGCCGAGCCGTCGATCGACCCGACGACGAGCGCCTCGGCGCCCGCGTCGATCATGGCCTCGATCTGCGCGATCTGCGTGGGCACGTCGTCGTCGGCGAACTGCAGGTCGACCTCGTGGCCGAGCGCCTCGAGCTGGGCGGTGACGTTCTCGCCGTCCGCGATCCAGCGCGGGGACGTCGTCGTCGGCATCGCGACGCCGACGAGCTGCGCGTCATCCGCTGCCGACGGCGACGCGGGCGTCCCGCAGGCGGTCAGGGCGAGCACGAGGGCGACCACCCCCGACCCGACGATCGGTCCGGCCTGGCGCCTCATGCTGCCTCCTGCTTCCGTCCTGCGGACCCGTCCTGGGGCCTCGCCGTTGCCTATCGGCCGGTGCGCGCAGAAGTGAACGGGACCGAGGGTGGCGCGGGTCACCCCTGCAGCGCCCGTGCCCGCGGTCGGGCGGGCGGCGCCGCGCCGGGCATGCGTCGCCGTGGGGCGTGCGCTGCAGCGGGGCGTCGTGACGTGACCGGTCCCGCGTGGACGGTGTTCCGGGGTCGCGCAGCGGTGCGGTTAGCCTCGACGTGGAAGGAACCGTCGACAGGAGTCCCGCCTTGACCCTCAGCCCCTCCAGCGCGTCCGCGGCCCGCGACAGCGGCGCGCCGCCCGCCCTGCCCGCCGCGGTCCTGTGGGACATGGACGGCACCCTCATCGACACCGAGCCGCACTGGATCGCTGCCGAGACGGAGCTCGTCGAGGCGCACGGCGGCGTGTGGACGCACGAGGACGGCGCCGCGATGGTCGGCAACCCCATGGCGGTCGCGGTCGTGGCGCTGCAGGAGCGCGGTGTCACGCGGTCCGCCGAGGAGATCGCGGCCTTCCTCAACGGCCGCGTCGGTGCGGGTGTCGCGGCGGGTGTGCCCTGGCAGCCCGGCGCGCACGAGCTGCTGCTGGCGCTGCGCGACGCCGGGGTGCCGATGGCGCTCGTCACGTCGTCGTTCCGCGTCCTGGCCGAGCCCTTCGCGCGCACCGTCGGCCTGTTCGACGTGGTGGTCGCGGGCGACGACGTCACCCGCCCGAAGCCCGACCCCGAGCCCTACCTCACCGCGGCGCGCCTGCTCGGTGTCCCGGTCGAGGAGTGCGTCGCCGTCGAGGACTCGCGCTCGGGCGTCGCGTCCGCCGTGGCGTCGGGTGCGCGGGTCGTGGCGGTCGAGGTCATGCAGCCCATCGAGGCCCGACCCGGTCTGAGCCGTGTCCGCTCGCTCGTCGACGTCGGCCTCGACGACCTCGCGCGGGTCGCCGGCGGGGACGTGCTGGACACCCTCACGACCCGCTGACGGGCGGGCGCCGTCCGGTCAGGCGACCGCGGGGGCGGGCGGTGCGACGCCGATGGAGCGCTCGACCGCACCCTCCGGCACCTCGGGCGGCGTGCCGCCGAACGCCGGGCACTGCGCCTTGAACGAGCACCAGTCGCACAGGCGGGACGTGCGCGGACGCCAGTCGCCAGCGCGCGCCGCGTCCTCGATGCCACCCCAGATGGACCGCACGCGCGCCTCGAGCGTGTGCATCTCCGGCTCGGTCGGCTCGTGCCGCAGGACCGTGCCGTCGCCCAGGTACTCGAGCTGCAGGAGCTTGGGCAGGACGCCCCGCGACTTCCAGATGACGTACGCGTAGAACCGCATCTGGAACAGCGCGCCGCCCTCGAAGCCGGCCCGCGGCGACTTGCCGGTCTTGTAGTCGACGACCCGCACCCAGCCGTTCGGCGCGACGTCGACGCGGTCGACGATCCCGCGCAGCTGCGGGCCGTCCTCGAGCTCGACGCTCACCATGAGCTCGCGCTCGCGCGGCTGCAGCCGGGTCGGGTCCTCGAGCGTGAAGTACGTCCCGAGCAGGGCCTCGGCGGACGTGAGCCACGCGGTGAGCTCCGCCTCGTCGGCGAACAGCTCCGCGATCTGCGGCGCGTCCTCCCGCAGCCGGTCCCACTGCGCGGGGACCAGGCCGCGCGCGGCGTCGAGCGTGCGCTGCTCGGCCGGCAGGTCGAACAGGTGCTCCAGGACCGCGTGCACGAGCGTGCCGCGTGCGGCGGCGGCGCTCGGCGGCTCGGGCAGCCGGTCGACGACGCGGAACCGGAACAGCAGCGGGCACTGCAGGAAGTCGTTCGCGCGCGACGGCGACAGCCCCGGCCGCGACGGCGGTCGGACGGGGGCGGCCTGCGCGACGGCCTCGTCGACGAGCTCCTCGACGGACTCGTCCCGGTCGGCCACCACCACGTCCTGTGCGCTCACGCCCCCGAGCGTAGGCGGCGCCACCCACGCTCCCGCCCGTGCCCCGCCGGTGGAGGGCTGTGACGCCCGTGACCCGCCCCCGGACCGGGCGCCGACGCGTCCGGCCCACCACCTACGCTGGTCCGGTGAGCGACACCCGACCCCCGAGACGACGGTCCTCCGGCTGGGTCATCGGCCGCGTCGCGGGCGCCCCGATCATCCTCGCGCCGAGCTGGCTGCTCGCCGCGGTCGTGCTCACGCTGCTGTTCGCGCCCACGGTGCGCAGCTGGTCGCCCGGTCTCGGCGGACGCGTCTACGCCGTCGCGCTCGTCTTCGTCGTCCTGCTGTTCGCCTCGGTCCTCGTGCACGAGCTCGCCCACGGGCTCGTCGCGCGCGCCCGCGGGCAGCAGCCGCAGGAGTTCGTCCTCACGCTGCTCGGCGGGCACACGTCGTTCGGCGTCGCGGCGCCCACGGCCGGGACGAACGCGCTGGTCGCCGTCGCGGGGCCGGTCGCCAACCTGGTCCTCGGCGGTGCCTTCCTCGCGGCGGCGAACGCCGTCGGCACGGGCTCGCTGCTCGGGCTCATGCTCTTCGCCGGCGCGTTCTCCAACGGGTTCGTCGGCGTCTTCAACCTCCTCCCGGGTCTGCCGCTCGACGGCGGCGCGGTGCTGCAGTCGGCCGTGTGGGCGGCCACCGGCAACCGTCACACCGGGACCGTCGTCGCCGCCTGGTGCGGTCGCGTCGTCGCCGTCGGGGTCTTCGCGTGGGCGTTCGTCCTGCCGTTCGCCCAGGGCCGCCAGCCGCAGCTCACCGACGCCGTCTGGGGCGCCCTCATCGGCGCGTTCCTGTGGACCGGCGCCTCGGGCGCCATGCGCGGCGCGCGGACCCAGGACGCGGTCGACCGGCTCACGGTCGAGACCGTCGGGCACCGCGCGGCCGCGGTCGGCCACACCGACTCGGTCGCCCACGCGTCCTCCGTCGCCGCGGCCGCGGGCGCCGACGAGGTCGTCGTGCTCGCGCCCGACGGCCGGCCCGCGGCCTACGTGGACCGTGCGGCCGCCGCCGGCGTGCCCGCGCACGCGGCCGGGACGACGCCCGTCACGTCCGTCGCGGTGACCCTGCCCGTGGGGTCGGTCGTCGACGGTGCGCTCACCGGGCGCGACCTGCTCGACGCCGTCGGGCGCGCCGCGCAGCACTCCCCGGTCGTCGTCGCCGTGACCGACGGCCGGGTCGTCGGCCTGGTCCGCGTCGCCGACGTCGTCGCCGCGCTGCGCACCTGAGCGGGTCGCCGCGCGCATCCCGCACGGCCCGGCCCCACGGCCGGGACACCGCGTCCGCGCGCTGCGGCCCGCGACCGCGTCGGACCAGGCCCCGGCACTCGTAGACTCGTCGCCCGTGACCGCCGACCAGACGCCCACCGGGGCCGCGCAGCGCCGCGGCCCGCTCCGAGCGGGCGACCGCGTCCAGCTGACCGACCCGCGGGGGAGGCTGCACACCATCACGCTCGCGCCCGGCGGGACGTTCCACACGCACCGCGGCTACTTCACGCACGACGAGCTCATCGGCGCACCCGAGGGCTCGGTCGTGCGGAACACCTCCGGGATCGAGTACCTCGCGCTGCGGCCCCTGCTGGCCGACCACGTGCTGTCGATGCCGCGTGGCGCCGCCGTCGTCTACCCCAAGGACGCCGGCCAGATCGTCACCATGGGCGACGTCTTCCCCGGCGCGCGCGTGATCGAGGCCGGCGTCGGGTCCGGCGCGCTCACGATGTCGCTGCTGCGGGCCGTCGGCGACGGCGGGTCGCTGCACTCCATCGAGCGCCGCGAGGACTTCGCCGACATCGCGCGCGCCAACGTCGAGGGCTTCTTCGGCGGTCCGCACCCCGCGTGGGAGCTCTCGATCGGCGACCTCGCCGACGTCCTGCCGACCGTCGCCGAGCCCGGCTCCGTCGACCGCGTCGTGCTCGACATGCTCGCGCCGTGGGAGAACCTCGACGCCGTCGCGGTCGCCCTCGCACCGGGCGGCGTCCTCACCGCGTACGTCGCGACCGCGACACAGCTCTCGCGCCTGGCCGAGGACTGCCGCGCCGACGGCCGGTACACCGAGCCGCAGGCCTGGGAGTCGATGGTCCGCGGCTGGCACCTCGAGGGCCTGGCCGTCCGCCCGCAGCACCGCATGATCGGCCACACCGGCTTCCTCCTGACGACCCGTCGGCTCGCCGACGGTGTCGAGGCGCCGCAGCGCAAGCGCCGTCCGGCCAAGGGCGCCTACCCGGTCGCCGAGGACGGCGCGCCCGCCGAGGACACCACGCTGTGGTCTCCCGAGGCGATGGGCGAGCGGGCCGTGTCCGACAAGAAGCTGCGCCGGGCGCGCCGCGACGCCGAGGGCCTCGCCGACGCCGCGCGGACCGGCGGCGTCGAGGACCTGGACGAGCCGCTCGACTGACCGTCCGACGCTCGTCCGTCCCGCACCGCGAGACGCCGGGAACAGCCCCGGTGCGGCGGGCGTCTCTGGTTGACAGCGGTGGTTAGGGTCGTCGAACCAGCAAGGCACGAGCAAGGCACGAGCGAGGCGCCAGCAGGGAGAGCGCCGAGCGCGGCGGTCGTGGTGGCGACACCTCGCCCGACCCCGCACGACGCGGAACGGAGGCCGAGACGATGACCGACCCGAACGCCCCTGGCCGGGACCTGCACCGTGAGCTCACGCTCCTCGCCGCGAAGAACGAGCGCCTCAGCGAGGCCCTCGTCGCCGCCCGCGAGCAGATCGTCGAGCTGAAGCGCCAGGTCGACGACCTCGCCAAGCCCCCGGGCACCTACGCGACGTTCCTCGCCGCGCGCGACGACGGCACGGTCGACATCGTCTCCTCGGGCCGCAAGATGCACGTCGGCGCCAGCCCGGCGATCGACGTGCACCGGCTGCGCCCCGGCCAGGAGGTCATGCTCAACGAGGCGCTCACGGTCGTCGAGGCCGGCGGGTACGAGCAGGTCGGCGAGCTCGTCACGGTCAAGGAGGTCCTCGGCGACGGCCGTGCGCTCGTCGTCGGACGCGGCGACGAGGAGCGTGTCGTGCGCCTCGCCGGCCAGGTCGTCGACGACGCCCGGGTGCGCGTCGGGGACGCCCTGACGATCGACTCCCGCAGCGGCTTCGTGTTCGAGGTCATCCCGCGCGCCGAGGTCGAGGAGCTCGTCCTCGAAGAGGTGCCGGACATCCAGTACGAGGACATCGGCGGTCTCGGGCCGCAGATCGAGGCCATCCGGGACGCCGTCGAGCTCCCGTTCCTGCACCCCGAGCTGTTCCGCGAGCACGGCCTCAAGCCGCCCAAGGGCGTGCTGCTCTACGGGCCTCCCGGGTGCGGCAAGACGCTCATCGCGAAGGCCGTCGCGCACTCGCTCGCGGCCACGGCCGCCGCGGCGCGGGGCGACGACCTCGCCGAGGCCCGCAGCTTCTTCCTCAACGTCAAGGGCCCCGAGCTGCTCAACAAGTACGTCGGCGAGACCGAGCGTCACATCCGTCTGATCTTCGCCCGCGCCCGCGAGAAGGCGTCGCAGGGGCACCCCGTCGTCGTGTTCTTCGACGAGATGGAGTCGCTGTTCCGGACCCGCGGCACCGGCGTGTCCAGCGACGTCGAGACGACGATCGTCCCGCAGCTCCTCTCGGAGATCGACGGCGTCGAGCGGCTCGAGAACGTCATCGTCATCGGCGCCTCCAACCGCGAGGACATGATCGACCCCGCGATCCTGCGCCCCGGCCGCCTCGACGTGAAGATCAAGATCGAGCGGCCCGACGCCGAGGGCGCCCGCGAGATCTTCGGCAAGTACCTCACCGAGGACCTGCCCATCCACGAGGACGACCTCGGCGAGCACGGCGGGTCGCCGAGCGAGGCCGTCGAGGCGATGATCACGCGCGTCGTCGAGCGCATGTACACCGAGAGCGAGGAGAACCGCTTCCTCGAGGTGACGTACGCGAGCGGCGACAAGGAGGTCCTCTACTTCAAGGACTTCAACTCGGGCGCGATGATCCAGAACGTCGTCGACCGGGCCAAGAAGTCGGCCATCAAGGACCTGCTGGCGACCGGTCAGCGCGGCATCCGCGTCGACCACCTGCTCACGGCCTGCGTCGACGAGTTCCGCGAGAACGAGGACCTGCCGAACACCACCAACCCCGACGACTGGGCGCGGATCTCCGGGAAGAAGGGCGAGCGCATCGTCTTCATCCGGACGATCGTGCAGGGCAAGAAGGGCACCGAGGCCTCGCGCACGATCGAGACGGTCACGAGCACCGGTCAGTACCTCTGACGTCCGCGCCGGCGTCGTACGCCGATCTCGGACGTCCGGCACGGCCCCGCCCGGCGACGCCTAGGGTGGGGCCGTGACCGTGCGCCGCGTGATGGGGATCGAGACCGAGTACGGGATCCTCCAGCCCGGCCGCCCCCTCGCGAACCCGATGCTCCTGTCCAGCCACGTCGTGGCCGTGCACGCCGCCGCCCGCGAGGGCGGCCGGACCCGGGCCCGGTGGGACTACGACGACGAGGACCCGCTGCACGACGCCCGCGGCTTCCACCTGCAGCGCGCGTCCGCCCACCCGTCGCTGCTCACCGACGACCCCGAGCACGCCGCCCCCGCCGGTCCCGTCGACGGCGACTCGCCGCAGGAGCTGCCGCGCGCGACGACCGAGGAGTACGAGGACCCGGGCGCCGCGAACGTCATCCTCACCAACGGCGCGCGCCTGTACGTCGACCACGCGCACCCCGAGTACTCCTCGCCCGAGGTCACCAACCCGCTCGACGCCGTCCGCTGGGACCGCGCCGGGGAGCTCGTCATGCTCGCGTCGGTGCGCGCCCTGGCCTCGACCGCGGCCCTGCCCGACGTCGCCCTCTACAAGAACAACGTGGACGGCAAGGGCGCGACCTACGGCATGCACGAGAACTACCTCGTCGACCGCGCCGTCCCGTTCGTCGACCTCGCCAACCGGCTCATCCCGTTCCTCGTGACACGGCAGGTCTTCACCGGCGCCGGTCGCGTCGGCATCGGCCAGCGCGGCGAGGAGCCCGGGTTCCAGCTCTCGCAGCGCGCCGACTACATGGAGGCCGAGATCGGCCTCGAGACGACGCTGCGCCGCCCGATCGTCAACACGCGCGACGAGCCGCACGCCGACCCCGACCGGTGGCGGCGGCTGCACGTCATCATCGGCGACGCGACGATGCTCGAGGTCGCGACCTACCTGCGGCTCGGCACGACGTCGCTCGTGCTGTGGCTGGTCGAGCGGGCCGTCGCCGAGGGCGGCGCCGGGGGAGCCCTGGCCGTGGTGGACCGGCTCGCCCTGCGCGACCCCGTCCAGGCGGTGCACGTCATCAGCCACGACCTGACGCTGACCGCGCGTGTCGAGCTCGTCGACGGCCGACGGCTGACCGCGATCGAGGTCCAGCGCGAGTACCTGGCGGCCGTCCGCACCGCGCTCGAGCACGACGGCTCCGCGCTCGACGCGCAGACCGTCGACGTCCTCGACCGTTGGGACGCCACCCTCGAGGGTCTGGCGACGGACCCGGCGAGCTGCGCGCGCACCGTCGAGTGGCTCGCCAAGCTCCGCCTCCTGGAGGGGATGCGGCGACGCGACGGCCTCGCGTGGGACCACCCGCGCCTCGCGGCCGTCGACCTGCAGTGGTCCGACGTCCGGCCCGAGCGCGGGCTCTACCACCGCCTGGTCGCCGCGGGTGCCGTCGAGCTCCTCGTCACGCCCGAGCGGGTCGAGGACGCCGTCGCGCACCCGCCGCGCGACACCCGCGCCTTCTTCCGGGGCGAGGCGGTGGCGCGCTACGGCGCGGAGATCTCCGCCGCGAGCTGGGACTCGGTCGTGTTCGACGTCGCCGGCGCCGCCACGCTGCAGCGGGTGCCGATGCGCGACCCCCTGCGGGGGACGCACGCCCACGTCGGTGCGCTGCTCGACCGCTGCGACGACGCCCGCGCCCTGCTCGCCGAGCTCGGCGCCTGACGAAGGGTCCACCGACCCGACTCGACCCGACCTGACCTGACCCGAGCCTCGCTGGGGCGGGCCGCGGGTCGGCGGCACCCGTGAGTGCGGCCGAGACCCCCGCCTGGTCGTCGCGGCGCCGCCACGTGGGTCGCGCCGGCGGTACCCGGCGATCAGGTGGTCAGCGCATCTGCCGGACGAACACGGCCGCCTCACGGGCCTCGCGCAGCCTTCGCTCGTAGGTGAGGCCCAGCCCGAGGAGCCCGGCGCCGCCGACGGCCAGCACCGGCCACCAGCCGGTGGCGGCGAGGACCTGGCTCGCGGTCGGGCTGAGCTGGACGAGCGCCTGCACGCTCAGGGCGACGCCGCCGACGACGAACGGTGCCTGCCAGCGTCGGGTCGCCCCGATGCCGACCGCGACCACCGCGCCGACGAGCGACAGCGCGGTGCGCCACTGCTCGGGCACCGCGAGCGCGGCGACCAGCGGCACGGCGAGCGTCCCGACCAGGCCGGCGCCGAGCGCGGCCCAGCTCCCGACGCGCGGGTCGACGTGCATGCGGACGAGGCCGAACGCGAGCAGGGCGGCGCCGAGCAGCACGAACCACGCGTCGGCGGGCACCGGCCACGGGTGCACGAGACCGCAGAAGACGGTCGCGCAGGCCAGGACCACACCCTGCACGAGTCGGGTGCCGTCGGGTGCACCGCCGAGACCCGCACCCCGCAGTCCGAGCCCGACGGCGACGGCGGCGAGCCCGACGAGCCGCAGCACGCCCGCGGGTCCGGCGTCCAGGGTGAGGGCGAGCGGGACCGCTGCGGCCGCGAGCACGAGCCAGGATCCGGTGAGGTCGACCGCGCGCCGGTGGGCCGGGGGCACGAGGGGGACGGCGACGCGTCGGGCGCCCTCGAGGACGAGCGCGGCCACCGCGGCCCACGCCGCGACGACGACGAGCGCGCCCGCCCCCGCCCAGCCCGTGACCGCCGGGCCCGCCACCTCGGTGCCCGCGACAGCCGTGTCCCAGTCCGCCGTGCCCCGGCGCGCGGCGCCAGAGCCCGTCCCGCCCCAGCTCGCGACGGCGAGCACGACGGCGTGGCGCGCAGGGCCGACGACCGCGAGGAGCGAGGCGACGCCCGACAGGACGAGGGCGGGCGGCTGGTCGCCCGCGACGGCGCTGCGCTGGTGCCGAGCGCGTGCGGCGACGGCGACGAGCGCGACCGCGATCGCGGCGGCGATGCCCACCCGCGGGACGTCGAGGCCCGCGACGTCGACGGTGCCGCCGACGAGCGCGCCGGGAAGAGCGACCAGCAGGGTGCCGGCCGCGAGCAGCTCGGCGACCCGGCCGCCACGCCGCCACCGGCGGACGGCCACGCCGGTCAGGACGAGGCCCAGGGGGACGAGGTACGGCTCGGGCGAGCGGACGTCGTCCGCACCGAGCAGCGTCCACGAGGCGAGCACCGCGAGGCCGAGCGCGACCCACCGCAGCGGTCGGCGGTCGGCGCGCAACGCGCACGCCCCGGCACCGACGGCGGCGACGACGAGCGCGAGCGCCTGCGTACCCGGTCCGTGCGCGGCGGAGGCCAGCAGGCCGACCGCCACGAGCACCGCACCCGAACCCTCGCACGCGAGAGCCCCCGGACGGCCTTGCGGGGTGGTGCGGAACGCCGCCGGGAGGGTCGACAGCAGCGCGGCGGCGACCCCGACGGCCACGACGGCGACGACGACGGCGCGCGCCTCGCCGAGTCCGGTGACCGAGTGCACGGCCCACAGGCCGCCGGCGACGACGACGGGCAGCGCCGCGGACGCCCCGGTCGCGATGTCGACGGCGACGCGCCCGGGGCCGCGCAGCGCGACCAGCCCGCATGCCGCCGCGGTGACCAGCACCAGGACGACGAACGCTCCGTGCGCACCGGGCCCCGCAGGCCAGGCCAGGCCGGCGGACCATCCGCCCACGGCGGCACCGGCGCCGACGAGGAGCAGCGCGGGTCGCGTGCGCGTGCCGGCCCACGGCGCGCTCCACGGCGGCGTGGCGGCGAGGACCGTCCCGGCGACCACGGCCGCGGCGGCGGACGTCCAGGCGGTGCCGTGCGCGGCGCCGAACGCCTCGAGCGCCGACCCGAGCGCGCAGCCCGTGAACGCGGTGGCGACCGCGGCGAGGGCCGGGGCGGCGGCAGGGCCGGTCCACCACCGGCGGGCCAGGACCGTGGCGCCTGCCGCCAGGGTGAGCACCACGGCGGACGGGGCGGCTGCCCCGTCGGCGGCGACGAGTGCCCCGAGGAGGGCCACCGCGGTCGTCGTCCGGACCTGGACGCGACCCCCGCGCAGGACACGACCGACGAGGGGGAGCGGAGCGAGCGCGGGGCCCGAGGCGAGCACGGCGACGACGGCGAGCATGCTCAGCGCGACCACCACCCCCGTCGACGGGGCGGCCACGAGCAGCGCGCCGGCGACGGCCGCTGCCGCGACCACGGCGAGCGCGGTGAGCCAGGCGGCGCCCTGGCGGGCGAGCCACGCCCACGGGGCGGTGTCGGCCCACGACGCGAGCAGCAGCAGGGCGACCACGGCGAGGACCGACAGCACGTCGACGAACGCGTCGGGGGTCGCGGCGACGAGGTCCGGACGGGCGACGGCGGTGACGGTCACGGGCACGAGCGCGGCCGTGGGGACCAGTCCGAGCACGACGGCGGTGACGGTCGACGCGTGGGCTCCCGTGCGGAGGTGGACGGGCAGCGGACGGGTCCGCAGGACGGCGCACGCGGCAGCGGCGACGGCGACGGCGCCGAGCACGACCGGCACGTCCAGCGCGTGCGCGGCGGTCGCGCCGGCGGTCGCCGCGGCAGCTCCGGCACCCGCGGCCCAGAGCCGACGGGCGACGTCCGTCCAGGGCGCGGCGCCGGGCCGGGGCGTCGACAGGGGCGGGCCGTCGACCACGGCGCGCCCGGGCAGCGCCTGGCCGAGCGCCGCGACGGCGACGGCCGTGAGCGCGCCGGCCGCGTGCCAGGCCGGGTCCGTGGACGACAGGGCGGCCGTGAGGGCGGTCGCCGCCGCGGTGGCGGTCGTCAGGACCGCGAGGACTCCGAGCGTCCGCCGTTCGGCGACGAGCGTCGGTCCGGGCAGGAAGCGGACGGAGGACACCGCCGTCGAGGCGAGCAGCAGGAGCGTCGCGGCGGTGGGGCCGTCGGCGTGGGGGAGCAGCACGACCGGGACGGCCGGGGCGAGGAGCGCGGCGGCCACCGTGCCGGCGCGGATGCCGCTGAGGCGCCCCCACGTGCCGAGAACCACCGCGCAGACCGCGCAGGCGACGGCGGCGTAGTCGACCCCGTCGACCGACCCGACGAGCCCGGTGGCGTGCACCGCCCAGGCGTCGAGCCCCACGAGGACCGCCCCGAGCGCGCCGACGGCCTCGGCGGACTGCGTGAGCCGGCGACGGCGCAGCCAGGACGCGAGGCCGAGGACGACGAGCGTCCCGGCGGCGACGGCCGCGGCGCGCGCCGCGAGCGAGAGCAGGCCCCAGCTGAAGACGAGGAAGACGATGCTCGCGGTCGCGAGGAGCCCCGCGCCGAGCACCTGGAGGACCGTCTGGACGCTCCACCCGCCGCCGGGGCGCGCGACCGGCTCCGAGGGGCGCACGGGCGGGTGGGGCGGGGTCGGTCCCGCAGGCAGCGTGGCGCCGACGGGTCGCTGCGGGGGTGCCGTGCGCGCCGGTCGGGGAGCCGAGGGTCCGGCCGCGGCGGGCACGCCACGGTCGTCGCGGGTGCCCGACGGCGGAGCGAAGACCGTGGCGTCGGGCGACGCGGGCGGCTCGGGCTGGGCGCCGGGAACGACGGGCGGCGCCGCTGGCGCGCCACCCGGGCCGGCGGGCTCGGTGCTGCTCGTTCGCGCGAGCGGCGCGACGCCGGGGACGGTGGCGGTGCTCGCCCCGTCGACCGTCGCGCCGACGACGGCGGCGCGGACCACGGCGACCCGGTGGTCCAGGGCGGCGACCGCGTCGACCGACGCCGTCCAGATCGCGGCGCCGTGCCGCGTCGTGTCGAGGCCGCACGCGGCGCACACGGAGCGGGAGAGCACGGCGCCGCACGCGGGGCAGCGCGAGGTGTCGAGGAGCGTGCGGCGAGCGGCGTCGAGCACGTGCAGGCGGGGGTCCAGCGGCATGCGCGCATCGTGGCAGCGTCCGGGCGCCGCCGGGGCGGTTCGTCCACAGGGACCACCGCGGGTTCACCCGCCCGCACGCTCGCCGACGGTCCGCGTCGCGAGCGGCCGCCGCGGATGCGTCGCAGGATGGGCCTAGGGTGGGATCGAGCAGGTCAGCGCGACGCCTACGGAGGTCACCATGGCTGGTCAGGAACAGGTGCGGCCCCGCCGCGACGACGAGGACCCGGCCGACGGCGCCGACGCCCCCGTCCCGGCCGCGCCGTCGGCCCAGTCGCGCGACGCCGAGGTGGACGCGCTGCTCGACGAGATCGACGACGTCCTGGAGTCCAACGCGGAGCAGTTCGTGCGCGGCTTCGTCCAGAAGGGCGGTCAGTGAGCGTCGATGGCCCCACCGACACCGTCGCCCGACCGGGCCGCCTCCGGGCGGCTGCCCCACGCCTTCACCACCCCCGGGTCGTCGTCGTTCGTCGACTTCCTGGCGGGCTACGCGCCGGAGCTGCTGCCCGGCAACCGTCCGGTGCCCACCGCTGAGGTGTCGGCGCCGCACGGCACGACGATCGTCGCGCTCGCGTTCGACGGCGGCGTCGTCATGGCGGGCGACCGCCGCGCCACGATGGGCTCGATGATCGCGAGCCGGGAGATCGAGAAGGTCTTCCCGGCGGACGAGTACTCCGCCGTCGGGATCGCGGGCACCGCGGGCCTGGCCACCGAGCTCGTCCGGCTGTTCCAGCTCGAGCTCGAGCACTACGAGAAGATCGAGGGCAGCCTGCTGTCGCTCGACGGCAAGGCGAACCGGCTCTCGACGATGATCCGGGGCAACCTGGGTCTCGCGATGCAGGGCCTGGCCGTGGTGCCGCTGTTCGCGGGCTTCGACCTGGACCGGCGGGTCGGTCGGATCTTCTCCTACGACGTCACGGGTGGCCGCTACGAGGAGCACGACCACCACGCGGTCGGCTCGGGCTCGGTCTTCGCGCGGGGCTCGCTCAAGAAGCTGTGGCGTCCGGGTCTGGACGCGGCGGGCGGCGTGCGTGTCGCCGTCGAGGCGCTGGTCGACGCGGCCGACGACGACTCGGCGACCGGCGGCCCGGACTCGACGCGCCGGATCTGGCCGGTCGTCGCGACCGTCAGCGAGGCGGGGTACCTGCGGGTCGGCCACGACGAGCTCGGCGACGTGGTCGGCGTGGTCGAGGCGGAACGGCGCGCGTCGCACGCGGACCGTGGAGGTGCCCGATGAGCATGCCGTTCTACGTGTCGCCCGAGCAGCTGATGAAGGACCGGGCGGACTACGCGCGCAAGGGCATCGCGCGCGGCCGGTCGGTCGTCGTCCTGCAGTACGACGACGGGATCGCGTTCGCCACCGAGAACGCGTCGCGCGCGCTGCACAAGATCTCCGAGATCTACGACCGGATCGCGTTCGCGGCCGTCGGCAAGTACAACGAGTTCGAGAACCTGCGCGTCGCCGGCGTGCGGTACGCGGACCTGCGCGGCTTCTCCTACGACCGCGAGGACGTGACGGCGCGCGGCCTGGCCAACGCGTACGCGCAGACGCTCGGCACGGTGTTCACGACCGAGTCCAAGCCGCTCGAGGTCGAGCTCGTGGTCGCCGAGGTGGGCCGTGAGGCGTCGGGCGACCAGGTGTACCGGCTGTCGTACGACGGCTCGGTCGCGGACGAGCACGGTTACGTGGTCATGGGTGGTCAGGCCGACAAGCTCGGCGGGCTGCTCGCCGAGGGATGGCGTCCCGGCCTCACGCTGCGCGAGGTCCTGCGGCTCGCGGTCGACGTCCTGGGGGCGGCGGGCGACGACGACGGGAAGAGGCGGAGCATCCCCGCGCAGCAGCTCGAGGTCGCCGTCCTCGACCGGACACGGCCCCGGCGCGCGTTCCGGCGCCTGACGGGCGCACTCCTGGAGGATCTCCTCGCACCGACCTCGGACGGCGCTCCCACGAGCACGCCGCCCGCGCCCGCACCCGCACCGCAGGGCGACTGACGCCGGACCGCACGTCCGGACGAGGGGAGCAGACATGGACCGACGCATCTTCGGCCTCGAGACCGAGTACGGCGTGACGTGCGCCGCGCAGGACGGCCGCGGGCTGTCCGCGGACGAGGTCGCGCGCTACCTGTTCCGCAAGGTCGTCGCGTGGGGCCGGTCGTCGAACGTGTTCCTGCGCAACGGCTCGCGCCTGTACCTCGACGTCGGCTCGCACCCCGAGTACGCGACCGCCGAGTGTGACGACGTGCGCCAGCTCGTCGCGCACGACCGCGCGGGCGAGCGGATCCTCGAGGGTCTCGTCGCTGACGCCCAGCAGCGCCTCGAGCACGAGGGCCTGCCGGGGCGGATCCACCTGTTCAAGAACAACACCGACTCGGCGGGCAACTCCTACGGCTGCCACGAGAACTACCTCGTGCGCCGGCAGGGCGACTTCGCGCGGCTCTCGGACGTCCTCGTGCCGTTCCTCATCACGCGGCAGATCCTCACGGGTGCGGGCAAGGTCCTCACGACGCCCCGCGGCGCGGTGTTCTGCCTGTCGCAGCGCGCCGACCACATCTGGGAGGCGGTGTCGAGCGCGACGACCCGGTCGCGGCCGATCATCAACACGCGCGACGAGCCGCACGCCGACGCGGAGCACTTCCGGCGGCTGCACGTCATCGTCGGCGACTCGTCGATGTCGGAGACGACCACGATGCTCAAGGTCGGCGCGACCGACCTCATCCTGCGGATGATCGAGGCGGGCGTCCCGCTGCGGGAGATGTCGCTCGAGAACCCGATCCGCGCGATCCGGGAGATCAGCCACGACGTGACGGGCATGCACCCGGTGACGCTCGCGAACGGCCGCACGGTCACCGCGGTCGACCTGCAGGAGGAGTACCTCGCCCGGGTGTCGGACTTCGTGGCCTCCGAGGGCGGGCCGTCGCCGGAGACCAAGCAGGTCCTCGAGCTGTGGGAGCGCGGGCTGCGCGCGCTGCGCACGGGCGACCTGTCGCTCGTCGAGCGCGAGCTCGACTGGGTGATCAAGTACCAGCTCATCGAGCGGTACCGCGCCAAGCACGACCTCGAGCTGTCCGACGTCCGGGTGCAGCGGCTCGACCTGGCGTACCACGACATCTCCCGCACCGAGGGCCTGTACAACCTGCTCGCGGCCAAGGGGCTCGTCGAGCGGGTCACGAACGACCTCGAGATCTTCGAGGCGACCGCGGTGCCGCCGCAGACGACGCGCGCCAAGCTGCGCGGCGACTTCGTGCGCGCCGCGCAGGAGGCCCGCCGGGACTACACGGTGGACTGGGTGCACCTCAAGCTCAACGACCAGGCGCAGCGCACCGTGCTGTGCAAGGACCCGTTCCGCAGCGTCGACGAGCGGGTGGACCGGCTCATCGAGTCCATGTAGGTGGGCGCCGGGCGTGGCCTCCAGGGTCGCCCCGTACAGTGTCCGTGCCCGGCGCGCCGTCGGGAGGCACGGTCGTGCCGGTGCGACGAGGAAAGGACCGACGTGCGACGACTGCGGGACTCGGCCACGGCCGTGCTCGTGGCCATCGCCCTCCTTGCCGGGTGCACGTCCACGCAGACGTCTCCGCCCGAGGTCACGGTGACCGGCGAGGCCGGGCAGGCCCCCACGCTCACGTACCTCACGCCGCTCGAGGTGTCCGAGACGTACCGCGAGCAGATCTGGCCCGGGACCGGGCCGGAGCTCGTCGAGGGCGGGCCCGTGCTCATCGACTTCTGGCTCGAGAACGGCACCGACGCGTCGCTCGTCGACGAGAGCTACTCGACGACGCCCACACCGCGCCTGCTCACCGAGGAGGACCTCGGCACCGACCTGTACGAGACGCTGCGCGGCCAGCAGGTCGGCGCGCGCGTGCTGCAGGTCAGCCCCGGCGGGCGGTCGGGCGCGGTCGACTACCCGTCGGTCACGGTGCTCGACGTGCTGCCGACCCGCGCCGACGGGGAGGCCCTCGCGCCCCGCCCCGACCTGCCGGTGATCACGCTCGACGCGTCCGGCGCGCCCTCGATGACGCCGACGGGCACCGAACCGCCCGACCAGCTCGTCGTGCAGGCGCTGCTGCGCGGCTCCGGTGCGCAGGTCGCCGCGGACGACGTCATCACCGTGCAGTACGCGGGCTTCGTCTGGACGACGGGGGAGGCGTTCGACTCGACGTGGAGCCGCGGCCTGCCGGTGTCGTTCGCGCTGCAGGACGTGCAGGCGTGGGCCGAGGGTCTGCTCGACCAGCCGGTCGGCAGCCAGGTGATGCTCGTCGTGCCGCCGACGTACGCGCTCGGCGTGACGGAGAGCGAGGAGCTCGCCGGCCAGACCGTGGTGTTCGTCGTGGACATCCTCGCGACCGGTTCCCCCGACGGAGGCACCTCATGACCGTGGCGCTGCGCGTCATCCCGTGCCTCGACGTCGACGCGGGGCGCGTCGTCAAGGGCGTGAACTTCGAGAACCTGCGTGACGCGGGCGACCCCGTCGAGCTCGCCCGCCGCTACGACGCGGAGGGCGCCGACGAGGTCACGTTCCTCGACGTGTCGGCGTCGTCGGGCGGCCGCGACACGACGATCGACGTGGTCTCCCGCACGGCCGAGGAGGTCTTCGTGCCCCTCACGGTCGGCGGCGGCGTGCGCTCGACGCAGGACGTCGACCGGCTGCTGCGGGCCGGTGCCGACAAGGTCGGCGTCAACACGGCGGCGATCGCGCGCCCCGAGCTCATCTCGGAGATCGCGCACCGCTTCGGCAGCCAGGTCCTGACGATCTCGATCGACGCGCGACGGGTCACCGGCGACGTCCGCACGGAGTCCGGCTACGAGGTCACGACGCACGGCGGCAAGCGTGGGACGGGGCTGGACGCCGTGGCGTGGGCGGCGCGCGCCGCCGAGCTCGGCGCAGGCGAGGTGCTGCTCAACTCCATGGACGCCGACGGCACCGAGGCGGGCTTCGACCTGGAGATGATCCGCGACGTGCGCGCCGCGGTACGGGTGCCGCTGGTCGCGAGCGGCGGTGCGGGGACGGTCGAGCACTTCGTCGAGGCGGCCCGTGCGGGCGCCGACGCGGTCCTCGCGGCGAGCGTGTTCCACTTCGGCCAGCTGACCGTGCGCGACGTCAAGGACGCCCTGCGCGCGGCGGGGGTCGTCGTCCGCTGACCTGCCCGCAGGCGCACCCGCCTGCGGCAGGCGTCCTCGTCAGACCGGCAGGCGGTCGGTCAGGACCTCGACGTCCAGGGGAGCGCCCTGCACCGTGACGTCGGCCGCGGCCCCGCGACCGAACGCGAACAGCACGAGCTCGCCGACCGCGCCGCGCACGACGACCGTGCCGAACCCGGCCCGCGGCTTCCGCACCCGACGGCGCAGGCCGTCGTCCCGCACGAGCACCACGCCGACGGGCGAGTGCCGCAACCGGTGCCCGCCGGCGCCGCCGAGGTGCTTCCACAGCACGTCGACGAGCGCCGGGTCGAGCGTGCGCGGCGGGGTCGGTCCGGCGCCGCGGCGCACGTCCTCGGTGTGCACGAAGAACTCGACGACGTTCGTCAGCTCGCCCGCCCACGACATCGGGTGCCACCCGGGCGGCGGGGCCGCGACCCGTGCGACGAGGTCCCGGTAGGACCCCTCGTTCGCGGCCGAGTCCGCGAGCCGCTCGATCGCGGCCTCGGCGCGCGCGGCGAACGCCGGGACGACCAGCCCGGCACCGACGACGGCGGAGTGCTCGCGCAGCACGACGTGGGCGGCCAGGTGACGTGCCTGCCAGCCCTCGCAGAGCGTCGGGGCGTCGGGTGGGACGGCCTCCAGCGCCTGTGCCAGCTGCGCCCGTTCCACCTGGTGCCACGTCATCCCCGCATGGTCGCACGCGGCGCGCGCCCGCACGTGCGCTCCCCGGCACCGTCAGTGCCCCGTGAGAGGATGGCGCTCTCCCGTCCCCCTCCCGGAAGGCACCGGCGTGCGCTCGCGAGCCCCCTCGTCGCGACCGATGGCGCTGTCCGGCTCGGCCCCGCGCCGAGCCGCGCAGATCGTGGTCCGCGGCATCGCGGCGCACCCGTGGATCTACGTGCTGGCGATCGGCACGGCCGCGGTGCACGGCCTGGCGACGGTCGCGGTCAGCCGCGTCCTCGGGTCGGTGACGGACGACGTGGTCGTCCCCGCCCTGAGCGGCGAGGCGGCGGCGCAGGGGCGGATCTGGCAGGCGGGCGGCGCCCTCGGCCTGGTCGCGCTGACCCTGGCGCTGTCGGTCGCGGGCCGGCGGATCTTCGCCGGGATGGGGTACGCGCACCTGCAGGCCGACCACCGGGCCCGGGTGACGCGCCAGTACCTGCGCCTGCCCATGTCGTGGCACCGGCGCCACCCGACAGGTCAGCTGCTGTCGAACGCGAGCGCCGACGTCGAGGCGGCGACCGGTGTGTTCAACCCGCTGCCGTTCGCGCTCGGCGTGGTCGTCATGCTGGTCGTCGCGACGGTCGGGCTGGTCCGGACCGACGTCTGGCTGGCTCTCGCGGCGCTCGTCGTCATCCCGCTGGCGCTCGTCGCGAACCTCGTGTTCCAGCGCCGCATGGCCCCCGCGGTGGGCCGCGCGCAGGAGCTGCGGGCCGACGTCGCGGACGTCGCGCACGAGAGCTTCGAGGCCGCGCTGCTGGTCAAGGCGCTCGGCACCGAGGAGCGCGAGGCGGCGCGGTTCACCGAGCGGGCGCGCGAGCTGCGGGACGCGAACGTGCGCGTGGGTGTCGTCCGCGCGTTCTTCGACCCCGTGATCGACCTCCTCCCGGGCCTCGGCACGCTGCTCGTCCTCGTCGTGGGGGCGGTCCAGGTGCGGGCCGGACGCATCGGCACCGGAGACGTCGTGGCGGCCGCGTACCTGCTCACGCTCCTGACGATCCCCGTGCGCGCGTTCGGCTGGGTGCTCGGGGAGCTGCCGCGCGCCCTCGTCGGCTACGACCGCATCGCGCGCGTCGTCGACGCCCGCGGTGCGCTGGCCGCCGGCACCACCGCCTGGTCGCCGCAGCGGGCCGGTGCGCGCGTCCGGATGCACGGCGTCGGCCTGACCGTGCCCGGCCCGCACGGTCCCGTCGACCTGCTGCACGACGTCGACCTCGACGTCGCCCCCGGGCGGGTCGTCGCGGTCGTCGGGCCCACGGGCGCGGGCAAGTCGACGCTCGTGTCGCTCGTGGCCCGCCTCAGCGACCCGTCCACGGGGACGGTCGAGGTCGACGGGACCGACCTGCGCGACGTCGTGCCGGCCGACCTCACCCGGCACGTCGCGCTCGTCTCGCAGTCGACGTTCGTGTTCGAGGACACGGTCCGGGCGAACGTCACGCTCGCGGACGACGAGGCCGCCGACGCCCCGACCGACGACGCCGTCTGGGCGGCGCTGCGGGCGGCGCGGGTCGACGACGTCGTGCGGGGTCTGCCGGGCGGCCTCGACGCGCCCCTCGGCGAGCGCGGCGCCAACCTCTCGGGCGGCCAGCGGCAGCGTCTCGCGCTCGCCCGCGCGCTCGTGCGGGACCCGCGCGTGCTGGTCCTCGACGACGCGACGTCCGCGGTCGACCCGCGCGTCGAGCAGGACATCCTGCGCGGGCTGCGAGGCCCGGACGGGGACACCGCGGGCTCGCCGACCGTGCTGCTCGTCGCGTACCGGATGTCGTCGGTGCTGCTCGCGGACGAGGTCGTGCACGTGGAGTCCGGCCGGGTGGTCGACCGCGGCACGCACGCCGAGCTGCTCGCGCGCGACGACGGCTACCGCGCGCTCGCGACCGCCTACGAGGAGGAGTCCGCGCGGCGCGCCGCGCGGCGCGAGGACGACGCGGGCGCCGACGACGACCTGGACGCCGTGACCGCAGGGGAGGAGGCCCGATGAGCGCGCCCGCGGCGACGCCCGCCGACGGGCACCGGATGGCCCCCGCCAGCACGCTCGGCGTCCTCGCGACGCTGCGCCGCGGGATCGAGGTGTCGCCGCAGCTGCTGCACGGGTGGCGCGTGACGCTGGTCCTGGCCGTGCTCGCCGCGCTCGGGAAGGTCCTCGTCCCGGTCGCCGTCCAGCAGACCGTCGACTCGGGCATCCTCGCCGAGGGCGGGCCGGACGTCGGCCGCGTCCTGACGCTCACCGGCGCCGCGGCGCTCGGCCTGATCGGTGCGGCCGTGTGCTCCGCGCTCGTCAACGTGCGCCTCTTCCGGTCGAGCGAGAACGGGCTGCTCGCGCTGCGGACCCGCGCGTTCCGGCACGTGCACGACTTGTCGGTCCTGACGCAGCACACCGAGCGACGCGGCTCGCTGGTCTCGCGCGTGACGTCCGACGTCGACACGATCTCGCTGTTCGTGCAGTGGGGCGGGATCATGCTCCTCGTCTCGGTGCTGCAGATCGTCGTCGCGACCGTGCTCATGGCGGCGTACTCGTGGCAGCTCACGCTCGTCGTGTGGCTGGGGTTCATCCCGCTGCTGCTGGTGCTGCAGCCGCTGCAGAAGCGCGTGAACGGCCGGTACTCGGCGGTGCGCGAACGGTACGGCGCGATGCTCGGCGCGGTGTCGGAGTCCGTGGTCGGCGCGGAGACGATCCGCGCGTACGGCGCGGCGGCCCGCACCCAGCGTCGGGTCGACGCCGCGGTCGCCGCGACGCGCCGCGCGATGGTCCGCGCGCAGAACCTCGTGTCGGTCGTGTTCTCCAGCGGGGTCCTCGTCGCGAACGTCGTCCTCGCGCTCGTCGTGGTCGTCGGGACCTACCTGGGCGTGCGCGGCGACCTGTCCGTCGGGCGGCTGCTGGCCTTCCTCTTCCTCGTGCAGCTCTTCACCGGGCCCGTCCAGATGGCCACGGAGATCCTCAACGAGCTGCAGAACGCCGTCGCGGGGTGGCGGCGCGTCCTGGGCGTGCTCGAGACGCCGGTCGCGGTCACCGACCCCGGGGCCACCGGGGTGCCGAGCCCGCGCGGCCCCGCCGGCGTCGCGCTGCGCGGCGTGCACTTCGCCTACCCCGAGGGGCGGCGCGTCCTGCACGACGTCGACCTCGACGTGCCGGCGGGCCTCTCGGTGGCCGTCGTCGGCGCGACCGGGTCCGGCAAGACGACCATCGCCCGGCTCGTCGCGCGGCTCGTCGACCCGGAGACGGGGCAGGTCCTGCTCGACGGGACCGACCTGCGCGACATCCCCGCCGCCGACCTGCGCCGACGCGTCGTCCTCGTCCCGCAGGAGGGCTTCCTGTTCGACGGGACGGTCGCGCAGAACGTCGCGTACGGGCTCCGCACTCCGGGCGGCGCACCGCCCGACCCCGCCGACCCGCGCGTGCGGGAGGCCGTCGACGCGCTCGGTCTCGGGCCGTGGGTCGACGAGCTCGCCGCGGGCCTCGAGACCTCCGTGGGCCAGCGGGGCGAGTCGTTGTCGGCGGGAGAGCGGCAGCTCGTGGCCCTCGCGCGCGCCTACCTCGCCGATCCCGACGTCCTGCTGCTCGACGAGGCGACGAGCGCGGTCGACCCCGCCACCGAGGTCCGGATCGTGCGCGCCCTCGAGCAGCTCACCGAGGGCCGCACGACGCTGACCATCGCGCACCGGCTGTCCACGGCCGAGGCCGCCGACCTCGTCGTCGTGGTCGACGAGGGCCGGGTCGTCGAGACGGGCCCGCACGAGGAGCTCGTCGCGCAGGACGGCACGTACGCGGCGATGCACGCGGCCTGGGTGGCGCAGACGCGCTGACGGCCCGGCACGCCGCCGCGGCCAGCGGGCTCGGCGCGCGCCGGCGGGGGCGGGTGCGCCCGCGGACGGTCGGCCGGCGTCGGGCGGCACCGTGGCAGGATCGGTCCGTGCCCCGCGAGAACGCCCCCACCGCCCCGCGCTCGGACCTCGACCCGCAGGTCGCCGACCGGCTGCGCCGGGACGAGCACGGTCTGGTCGCGGCCGTCGTGCAGCAGCACGACACGCGCGAGGTCCTCATGGTCGGGTGGATGGACGACGAGGCGCTGCACCGCACGCTGACGTCAGGGCGCGTGACGTTCTGGAGCCGCTCGCGGCAGGAGTACTGGCGCAAGGGCGACACGTCCGGGCACGCCCAGTACGTCAAGGCCGTGAGCCTCGACTGCGACGGCGACGCGCTGCTCGTGGAGGTCGACCAGGTCGGCGCCGCGTGCCACACCGGGACCCGGACGTGCTTCGAGGCCGGCGGTCCGGTGCCGGCCGTCGTCGGCGACCGCCCGGACCCCGCGGCCGACCAGTCCGCCGTCCCCGCGAGCCGCCGGGCCCCTGCCCGGCCGACCGGCCCGACCACGAGCTCGACCACCGACCCGACCGCACCCGCAGGAGGACCCGCATGACCGCGCCCACCGTCCCCGCCGACGTCGTCACCGCGGACGTCCCGTGGGGCGGGACGTGGCCGTCGCTGGCGACGTTCCGCGGTCTCGCCGCCGACCGGCGGGTCGTCCCGGTCGTGCGCCGGCTCCTCGCCGACGACGTGACCCCCGTCGGCCTCTACCGGACGCTCGCGGCCGGGCGCCCGGGCACGTTCGTGCTCGAGTCGGCCGAGTCGGACGGCACCTGGAGCCGGTACTCGTTCGTCGGTGTCCGCTCGCGCGCGACCCTGACCGTCCGCGACGGCGCTCCGGTGTGGGTCGGCGACGTGCCCGTGGGCGTCCCGACCGACGGCGACGTGCTGGACGTGCTCGGCGGCACGCTCGACGTGCTGCGCACGCCCGCGATCCACGGCCTGCCGCCGCTGACCGGCGGGCTCGTCGGCGCGCTCGGGTGGGACGTCGTGCGGCACTGGGAGCCCACGCTGCCCGCGAAGGCGCCCGAGGAGCTGGGCGTCCCGGAGCTCACGCTGCTGCTGGCGACCGACCTGGCCGTGGTCGACCACCACGACGGCTCGGTGTGGCTCGTCGCCAACGCGATCAACTTCGACAACACCGACGAGCGGGTCGACGACGCGCACGCGGACGCGCTCGCGCGCCTCGACGCGATGCAGGAGGCGCTGCTGCACCCCGTGCAGCCGGGCGTGGCCGTGCTGGCCGACGTGCCCGAGCCCGAGCTCGAGTTCCGCTCGACGCGCGACGAGTTCGAGCAGTCGGTGCGCATCGGCCAGGAGGCGATCCGCGACGGCGAGGTGTTCCAGGTGGTGTTCTCGCAGCGCCTCGACCTGGACTGCCCGGCCGAGCCGCTCGACGTCTACCGGGTCCTGCGGACGATCAACCCGAGCCCGTACATGTACTACCTGCAGCTGCAGGACGCCGACGGGCACGACTTCGCGGTCGTCGGGTCGAGCCCGGAGACGCTGGTCAAGGTCACCGACGGCCACGTCGTGACGTTCCCGATCGCGGGTTCGCGCCCGCGCGGGGCGACGCCGGAGGAGGACCGCGAGCTGCAGGACGAGGTGCTCGCCGACCCGAAGGAGCGGGCCGAGCACATCATGCTCGTCGACCTGTCCCGCAACGACCTGGTCAAGGTGTGCGAGCCCGCGAGCGTCGAGGTCGTCGAGTTCATGGCCGTCAAGCGGTACTCGCACATCATGCACATCACGTCGACGGTCGTCGGACGGCTGCGGGCCGGCGCGACGGCGCTCCAGACGCTCGTCGCGACGTTCCCGGCGGGGACCCTGTCGGGCGCGCCGAAGCCGCGGGCGATCGCGCTCATCGACGAGGTCGAGCCCGCGCGCCGCGGCATCTACGGCGGCACGGTCGGGTACTTCGACTTCGCGGGCGACATGGACATGGCGATCGCGATCCGCACCGCCCTCATCCGGGACGGCCGCGCGAGCGTGCAGGCGGGCGGTGGGATCGTCGCCGACTCGGTCCCCGCGCTCGAGTACGCGGAGTCGCGCAACAAGGCGGCGGCCGCGGTCCGCGCGGTGCAGGTCGCCGCGCGGCTGCGCCGGGCGGGCGCGTGACGCAGCCCGTCGAGCCGGCCGCCGCGCCGCCGTCCCCGCCCTCCGCGTCGTCGTCGGCTGCGCGGTCGGGCCGGCGCGGACGGGGCGGCGCCGCGGGCACGCTCGTGCTGCTCGCGGGGGTGACGGCGCTGGTCGTCGTGCCGACGTGGCTGACCGCCTCGGGCTCGACGGCCCTGCGCGGCACGGTCACCCTCGCGGTCGCGGGGACGCAGGTCGCCCCCGCGGTGCTCGGTGCGTCGGTGGTCCTGCTCGCGAGCGCGGCCGCGGTGGCCCTCGTCGGCCGGGTCGGCCGCTGGCTCGTGGCCGTGGTCACCGCCCTGTCGGGCGTCCTCGTCGTCGGCTCCGCGGCCGCCGTGCTCGCCGACCCGCGCGCGGCGGTGGTCCCGGTCGTCACGCAGCAGACGGGCGTCGGGAAGGTCGTCGGCGACGTGGGCGTCACCGCGTGGCCCTGGCTGACGGTCGTCGCGGGGGTCCTCGTCGTCGTCGCGGCGGGCTGGCTGGTGCGGGTGTCGCGCGGCTGGCAGGGACCGTCGCGCCGCCACGAGACACCGGCCGCCGGCTCGGGGCCCGCAGGGCCCGCGGGACCGGTCGACGAGCGCGGCGCGTGGGACGCGCTGAGCCGGGGGGACGACCCGACGTGACGCCGGGTGTCCGCAGGTCGGAGGTCGGATAGGGTGGGCGCGAACCGAGCACGAAGGGCAGCACCTGATGTCTGACCAGTCCCTGGCGCACCGCGCACAGAACGCCACCCGGACCGAGACGGTCCACCTCCCCCCGACGGTCGCCCCCGTGAACCACGGCAAGACGGTCGCGGGCTGGACGACGACGTACGGCGTGGTCGGCGGCGGCCTCGTCGCCGCGCTCGGCGTGACGTTCGCGCTCGTCTGGCTGGCCTGGGTGGGGCTGGGCATCGTCGTCGTCGCCCTGGTGCTCGGCAAGGTCCTGCAGTCCCTCGGGTACGGGCAGGGTGGGTCGCACACGACGGCGCGGGACTCCCGCGCCGGCGCCCACTGACCGAGGCGTCCTCGCCGCAGGCTGCTCGACCCCGCGCGCCGAAGCGCGCGGGCACCCGTCACGACCGGGCCGAGCCCGGTCGTCCGCGTCCCAGGAGGCCCGATGTCGACCCCCAACGAGCCGCAGAACCCGTTCGAGAAGAACCAGCCCCAGGAGGGCGGGGCCGGCACGCCCGAGTCCGGCACGCCGGGCACGCCGCAGTACCCGGCGGCCCCGCAGTACCCGTCGGGTGACGCGCCGCAGTACCCCGCGGCGACGCCGCAGTACCCGTCGGCTCCCGGCTACCCGGCCGCGTCGGGCTACCCGGCCGCGCCGCAGTACGACGTCGCCGGCTACTCGGCCCCGCCGAACAACTACCTGGTGTGGGCGATCCTCTCCACGGTGCTGTGCTGCCTGCCGCTCGGTGTCGTCTCGATCGTCTTCTCGACGCAGGTCAACACCAAGTGGAACGCCGGCGACTTCGACGGCGCCCGTGCGTCGGCGAACCGCGCGAAGCTATGGGCGATCTGGTCGGCCGTCGCGGCGCTCGTCGCCACGGTGGGCTACGTCATCCTGCTGGTCGTCGGCGCGCTGGCCCTGCCGGACACCACGACCTACTGACCGGACCTCGGGCAGGGAAGGGCGGCGACCGCGGTTGAGCGAGCACCACGCACCCGCGGCCGCCGCCCACCCGGGCCACCCGGCCCTCCCTGACCCGTCGGGCCGCCCGTCGCTCGGGGGCGCGCGGTCCCTGCACTGGCGCGCCGCGGCGAGCCCGCTCGCCGTCGCGGCGGTGTCGGTCGCCGGGCTCGCGCTCGTCGCGACCGTCGACCCGCACACCCCGGGTCGCTACCCCACGTGCCCGCTGCTGTGGCTCACGGGTCTGTACTGCCCGGGCTGCGGCTCCCTGCGGGCGATGCACGACCTCGCCCACCTCGACGTCGCGGGCGCGTGGGGCATGAACCCGCTGCTCCTGGTCGTGCTGCCGTTCCTGGTCCTGGCGTGGTTCGCGTGGACGCGGCGTGCGCTGCTCGACGTGCCGCGACGCCGGCTCGCGCACCCCGCGTGGATCTGGGCGGTCCTGGCCGTCGTCCTCGGCTACGCCGTCCTGCGCAACGTCCCGGCCCTCGCGCCCTGGCTCGCGCCCTGACCGGACCCCTGCGCTGCGCGACGACAGCCGTGCGGCCGACCTCCCACCTGGAGCGACGATGAGCAGCACCGACCCGCAGGCCACCGGACCGGACGACGGGCGCGACCAGCCGCCCGCCGACCCGTGGCGCAAGGCCGACGAGCCGACCTCGCCCGTCCCGCCGTACCTCGGCGCCCCGGAAGGCGTCGTCCCGTCCGCGCCGTCCGACCCCACCGTCGCGCCGTACGGCGCAGCACCGGCCTACGGCAGCCCGCAGCCGTACGGCGCGGTCGCGCCCTACCCCGCGGGCCCCCAGGCGTACCCCGGCTACCCGGCGTACCCGGGCTACCGTCCGCCGCTGCCGAAGAACAACCTGGCCGTCTGGTCGCTGGTGCTCGGCATCTGCTCGTTCGTCCTGTCGTGCTTCTTCGTCACGGGCATCCCCGCCGTCATCATCGGCAACAACGCCAAGCGCGCGGTCGAGCGCGGCGAGGCGGACAACCCCGGGATGGCGACCGCGGGCGTCGTGCTCGGGTGGATCGCGATCGGCCTGTCGGCGCTCCTGCTGCTCTTCTGGGCGGCGTGGTTCGTCTTCGTGGTGGTCCTCGGCGTCGTGGGCGCGACCGTCGACGGCACGACGACCTGAGCGCCGAGGCGCGCCCCGCCGGGGCGTGACGGCCGTTCCGGTCCACGTCACGGGCTGTGGTCGGGGTCACCCGGTGACGCCCGTACCATGGCCGGGACAGACCTGCCCGCCGCCGACGGTGGCAGCGGGCTGGGCCGATCGGGGGAAGGGGTGAGGCTTCGATGACCGTGCTGGACGACATCGTCGCGGGCGTCAGGGAGGACCTTGCCGTCCGCGAGGCGGCGACCCCGCTCGCCGCGGTCAAGGAGCTGGCCGCGAAGCGACCCTCGGCGATCGACTGCGTCGGTCGGCTGCGCGTCGCGGACGCGGTGACGGTGATCGCCGAGGTCAAGCGGTCGAGCCCGAGCAAGGGCTCCCTCGCGGCGATCACCGACCCGGCGGCTCTCGCGGCGGAGTACGAGAAGGGCGGCGCGACCGCGATCTCGGTGCTCACCGAGCAGCGCCGGTTCAACGGGTCGCTCGCCGACCTCGACGCCGTCCGCGCCCGGGTCGACATCCCGGTGCTGCGCAAGGACTTCGTCGTGACGCCGTACCAGGTGTGGGAGGCGCGCGCCCACGGTGCCGACCTCGTGCTGCTCATCGTCGCGGCGCTCGAGCAGACGGTGCTGGAGTCGCTCGTCGAGCGCGTCCACTCGCTCGGGATGACGGCGCTCGTCGAGGTGCACGACTCCGAGGAGGTCGCGCGTGCGGTGGACGCCGGTGCGCGGGTCATCGGGGTCAACGCGCGCAACCTCAAGACGCTCGACGTCGACCGCACGACGTTCTCACGGGTCGCGCCGTCGATCCCGTCGGACGTCGTCAAGATCGCCGAGTCGGGCGTGCGCGGTCCGCACGACGTCATGGACTACGCGCGTGCCGGTGCCGACACGGTGCTCGTGGGTGAGGCGCTGGTCACGGACGACGCCCCGCGGCAGTCCGTCGCGGACCTCGTGGCGGCCGGCGCGCACCCGTCGCTGCGGGCGGTGCGCCAGTGACGGCACGTCGTGGCGCCGGCCCGACCGGCGCCCCGCTCCAGCCCACGCACTCGGCAGGACCGCTCGCGACGCACGCCGGACCGTACTTCGGCGACTTCGGCGGCCGGTTCGTCCCGGAGGCGCTGATCGCCGCCCTGGACGAGCTCGACACCGAGTACCACAAGGCGCTCACGGACCCCGCGTTCGGGCGTGAGCTCGCGCGCCTGCACCGCACGTACACGGGCCGTCCGAGCCCGCTGACCGAGGTGCCGCGGTTCGCCCGGCACGTCGGCGAGGGCGTGCGGGTGTTCCTCAAGCGCGAGGACCTCAACCACACGGGCTCGCACAAGATCAACAACGTGCTGGGCCAGGCGCTGCTCGTGAAGCGCATGGGCAAGACGCGCGTCATCGCGGAGACGGGCGCGGGCCAGCACGGCGTCGCGACCGCGACGGCCGCGGCGCTGCTCGACCTCGAGTGCGTCGTCTACATGGGCGAGGAGGACACGCGGCGCCAGGCGCTCAACGTCGCGCGCATGCAGCTCCTCGGCGCCGAGGTCGTCCCCGTGACGATCGGGTCGCGGACGCTCAAGGACGCGATCAACGAGGCGCTGCGCGACTGGGTCGCGAACGTCGACACGACGCACTACCTGCTCGGCACCGTCACGGGCCCGCACCCGTTCCCGGAGATGGTGCGCGACTTCCACAAGCTCATCGGCGAGGAGGCCCGGGCGCAGCTCCTCGAGGAGATCGGGCGCCTGCCCGACGCGGTGGCTGCGTGCGTGGGCGGCGGCTCGAACGCGATGGGCATCTTCAACGCGTTCCTCGACGACGCCGACGTGCGGCTGTTCGGTTTCGAGGCGGGCGGCGCGGGGATCTCCTCGGGCCGGCACGCCGCGCGCTTCTCCGGCGGCCAGCCGGGCGTGCTGCACGGCGCCAAGTCGTACCTGCTGCAGGACGAGGACGGCCAGACGCTGCCGAGCCACTCGGTGTCGGCGGGCCTGGACTACCCGAGCGTCGGCCCCGAGCACGCGTGGCTGCACGACATCGGCCGGGCGCAGTACCGGCCGGTCACGGACGACGAGGCCATGGAGGCGTTCCGTCTGCTGTGCCGGACCGAGGGGATCATCCCCGCGATCGAGTCGGCGCACGGTCTGGCGGGCGCGATCCAGCTCGGCCGCGAGGCGGCGTCGTGGCGCGGCGACGACGGCCACGACCCGGTGCTGCTGGTCAACCTGTCGGGCCGGGGGGACAAGGACGTCGCGACGGCCGCGGCGTGGTTCGGCCTCATCGAGGACGAGCCCGTGGTGCTGGCCGACGAGGGCGAGCAGCTGTGAACGTGAGCGAGGAGGCGCGGTGAGCGCGGTGGACGTCCGGTCGGCGACGGGGGAGCACCTCGACCGACTGCGTGCGGGCGGTGACGGCGCGCCGGGTCGTGCCGCGCTCGTCGGGTACCTGCCCGTGGGCTTCCCGAGCGTGCAGGACTCGGTCGACGCGACGCGCGTGCTGATCGACGCGGGCGCGGACGTCGTCGAGCTCGGCATGCCGTACTCCGACCCCGTGATGGACGGCCCGCTGATCCAGCGCGCGGTCGACACCGCGCTCGCGGGCGGTGTGCGGGTCCGCGACACGCTCACCGCGGTCGAGCAGGTCGCCGGTCGGGGCGCGCCGATCCTCGTCATGACGTACTGGAACCTGGTGCTGCGTTACGGCGTCGAGGCGTTCGCGCGCGACCTCGCCGCGGCGGGAGGTGCCGGGCTGATCACGCCCGACCTCATCCCGGACGAGGCGCGGGACTGGCTCGTGTCGTCGGACGTGCACGGCCTCGACCGGGTCTTCCTCGTGGCGCCGAGCTCGACGCCCGAGCGGCTCGCGTCGACGAGCGCGGCGTCGCGGGGCTTCGTCTACGCGGCGTCGACGATGGGCGTCACGGGGGAGCGGACCACGGTCGGCGGCCGGGCCGAGCAGCTGGTCGCGGACACCCGTGCCGCGGGCGCCGAGCGCGTCTGCGTGGGTCTGGGCGTGTCCCGTCCGGAGCAGGCGGCCGAGGTCGCGCGCTACGCGGACGGCGTCATCGTGGGCTCGGCACTGGTCCGTCCGCTCATGGACGCGCACGACGCCGGTGACGCGACGCGCGGTCTCGACGCGCTCGCGACGGTCACGGCCGACCTCGCCGCCGGGGTGCGGTCCGCCGCGCGGGACCCGCGGTGAGCGCGCTCCTTCCCCTCGCGATCCCGAGCCCGCCGCAGGGCGTGTGGCACCTCGGCCCGTTCCCGGTGCGCGCGTACGCCATCGCGATCCTGCTGGGCATCGTCGCGGCGCTCCTCATCACGCGGCGCCGGTGGGCGGATCGCGGCGGGGACCCCGACACCGTGCTCGAGATCTCGTTCTGGGCGGTGCCGTTCGGCATCGTCGGCGGCCGGATCTACCACGTCATCAGCTCGCCGCAGGCGTACTTCGGCGAGGGCGGCGACCCCGTGCGTGCGCTGTTCATCTGGGAGGGCGGCCTGGGCATCTGGGGCGCCGTCGCGTTCGGCGCGGTGGGCGCGTGGATCGGCTGCCGGCGCCAGGGCGTGCGGCTGGCGCCGTTCGCCGACGCGCTCGCGCCGGGTCTGCTGGTCGCGCAGGCGATCGGCCGGCTCGGCAACTGGTTCAACCAGGAGCTGTTCGGCGGTCCGACGACGCTGCCGTGGGGTCTGCGGATCGACGACGCGCACCTGCCCGCGGGCTTCGAGTCGGGCACGCTGTTCCACCCGACGTTCCTGTACGAGCTGCTGTGGAACCTCGCCGGCGCCGCGGTGCTGGTGTGGGCGGACCGCCGCTTCAAGCTCGGGTACGGGCGCGTGTTCTGGCTCTACGTCATCGTCTACACGCTCGGGCGGCTGTGGATCGAGGCGCTGCGGATCGACCCCGCGAACACGATCCTGGGGCTGCGCCTCAACGTCTGGACGTCCATCATCGTGTGCCTCGGAGCGCTGGTAGCGTTCGTGGTGGTCGGGCGCCGGCACCCAGGGCGCGACACGACCCTCCTGCGGGAACCCCCGACCGTGCAGGACGACGAGGAGAGCACGACCGAGACCGCCCGCTGACCGCGGGTGGGAAGTGACCCACCTCACAAAGTGGCGATTCGGCTCGGTATGTTTCCGGGTTGTATCGTCACCCCACGTCTGGGCCGACGACGTCCCGCGTTCCCCCCATGTTCGTCAAACCCCGGTCCCCGGGGATCGTGAGGACGGTGCAGATGTCGACGTCGCACGTGAGCCCTGACGCACTCGCCGTGCCGTCGGGCGCGGCGCAGCGCGGTCTCTACGACCCCGCCGCGGAGCACGACGCCTGCGGCTTCGCGTTCGTCGCGACCCTGCGCGGCACACCCGGTCGGGACATCGTCGACGCCGGTCTGACGGCGCTGCTCAACCTCGACCACCGCGGCGCCGTGGGCGCCGAGGAGGACAGCGGCGACGGCGCGGGCATCCTCACCCAGATCCCCGACGCGTTCCTGCGGGACGTCGTCGACGCCGACCTCCCGCCCGCCGGCTACTACGCGATCGGCATGGCGTTCCTGCCCGTCGACGAGGCCGAGCAGCGGACGGTCGTCGCCGCGGTCGAGTCGATCGCCGCGGAGGAGAAGCTCGACGTGCTCGCGTGGCGCGACGTCGTCGTGACGGCCGACCTCGTCGGCCCGACGGCGCGCGCCTCGATGCCCGTGTTCCGCCAGCTCGTCGTCGCCGACCCGTCCCGCGAGCTCGCGGGCGTCGACCTCGACCGGCGCGCGTACCGCCTGCGCAAGCGCGCCGAGCGCGAGGTCGGGCTGTACTTCGCGTCGCTGTCGGCCCGCACGCTCGCCTACAAGGGCATGCTGACGACCGGCCAGCTCGAGCCGTTCTTCGCGGACCTGTCCGACCCGCGCTACGCGACCGAGATCGCGCTGGTCCACTCGCGCTTCTCGACCAACACGTTCCCGTCCTGGCCGCTCGCGCAGCCGTTCCGGCTCGTCGCGCACAACGGCGAGATCAACACGGTCCGGGGCAACCGCAACTGGATGGCGGCGCGCGAGGGCACGCTCGCGAGCGAGGCGCTGGGCGACCTCGCGCCGCTGCTGCCCGTCTGTACCCCCGGTGGGTCGGACTCGGGCAGCTTCGACGAGGTGCTCGAGCTGCTCCACCTCTCGGGCCGCTCCCTGCCGCACGCGGTCATGATGATGATCCCGGAGGCGTGGGAGAACCACGCCCAGATGGACCCGGCCCGCCGTGCGTTCTACGAGTACCACTCGACGCTCATGGAGCCGTGGGACGGCCCCGCCGCCATGACGTTCACCGACGGCACGCTCATCGGGTCGGTCCAGGACCGCAACGGCCTGCGGCCCGGCCGGTACTGGGTGACCGAGGACGGCCTCGTCGTGTGCGCGTCCGAGGCCGGTGTCCTCGACATCGACCCGTCGACCGTCGTCGCGAAGGGCCGCCTCGAGCCCGGCCGGATGTTCCTCGTCGACACCGGCAAGGGCCGGATCGTCGAGGACGCCGAGATCAAGGCACAGCTCGCCGCGCAGCGCCCGTACGCCGAGTGGGTCCGTGACCACTCGGTCTACCTGGAGCAGCTGCCCGAGCGCGAGCACGTCGCGCACTCCGCCGCGTCGGTCCGCCGCCGCCAGCGGACGTTCGGCTACACCGAGGAGGAGCTCAAGGTCCTCCTCTCGCCGATGGCGGCCAACGCGGCCGAGCCGCTCGGCGCCATGGGGTCGGACACGCCTGTCGCCGTGCTCTCGAGCCGGCCGCGCATGCTCTTCGACTACTTCACGCAGATGTTCGCGCAGGTGACGAACCCGCCGCTCGACGCGATCCGCGAGGAGCTCGTCACGGCGATCGGCGGCGCGATCGGTCCCGAGCCCAACCTGCTCGAGGACGGGCCGGGGCACGCGCGCAAGCTCATGCTGCCGTTCCCGGTGCTCGACAACGACCAGCTCGCGAAGATCGTGCACGTCCAGAAGGAGCCCGCGCTCGGATTCCGGGCGACGACGATCCGCGGTCTGTACCGGGCCGCCGGCGGGGGAGCGGCGCTCGAGGCGCGGCTCGAGGAGATCTTCGCCGAGGTCGACCGCGCGGTCGACGACGGCGTCAGCTTCCTCGTGCTGTCCGACCGCAACTCCGACGCCGAGCTCGCGCCGATCCCGTCGCTGCTGCTGCTGTCGGCCGTGCACCACCACACGCTGCGCCGCCACACGCGCACGCAGATCTCGCTCGTCGTCGAGGCGGGCGACGTGCGTGAGGTGCACCACGTCGCGCTGCTCATCGGCTACGGTGCGGCCGCGGTCAACCCGTACCTCGCGATGGAGTCGGTCGAGGACCTCGCGCGCAACGGGTACCTGCCGGGCGTCTCGCCCGACAAGGCCGTGAAGAACCTCATCAAGGCGCTCGGCAAGGGCGTCCTCAAGGTCATGTCGAAGATGGGCATCTCGACGATCGCGTCCTACCGGGGCGCGCAGGTGTTCGAGGCCATCGGGCTGTCCCAGCCGCTCGTCGACCGCTACTTCACGGGCACCACGAGCCGCCTCGGCGGCATCGGGCTCGACGTCATCGCGGCCGAGGTCGCCGCTCGCCACGAGGACGCGTACCCCGCGTCCGGCAACCGCCAGCCCCACCAGCGCCTCGCCGTCGGCGGCGAGTACCAGTGGCGGCGCGACGGCGAGGACCACCTCTTCGACCCGGAGACGGTGTTCCGCCTGCAGCACTCGACGCGCACGCGGCAGATGGACGTCTTCCGCCAGTACACGCACCGGGTCGACGAGCAGTCGTCGCGGCTCATGACGCTGCGCGGCCTGCTCGCCTTCAAGGAGGGCGTCCGCGAGCCCGTGCCGCTCGACGAGGTCGAGCCCGTGAGCGAGATCGTCAAGCGGTTCAGCACCGGCGCGATGTCCTACGGCTCGATCTCCGCCGAGGCGCACGAGACGCTCGCGATCGCCATGAACCGGCTCGGCGCCAAGTCGAACACCGGTGAGGGTGGCGAGGACCCGGAGCGGCTGCACGACCCCGAGCGGCGCTCGGCGATCAAGCAGATCGCCTCGGGGCGGTTCGGCGTCACGAGCGAGTACCTCACCAACGCGGACGACATCCAGATCAAGCTCGCGCAGGGCGCCAAGCCCGGCGAGGGCGGTCAGCTGCCGGGGCACAAGGTGTACCCGTGGGTCGCCAAGACCCGGCACTCGACGCCCGGCGTCGGTCTCATCTCGCCGCCGCCGCACCACGACATCTACTCGATCGAGGACCTGGCGCAGCTGATCCACGACGCCAAGAACGCGAACCCGTCGGCGCGGATCCACACCAAGCTCGTCAGCGAGTTCGGCGTCGGGACGATCGCCGCGGGCGTGGCCAAGGCGCACTCGGACGTCGTCCTCATCTCGGGTCACGACGGCGGCACGGGCGCGAGCCCGCTCACGTCGCTCAAGCACGCGGGCACGCCGTGGGAGATCGGCCTGGCCGAGACGCAGCAGACGCTCGTGCTCAACAACCTGCGCGACCGCGTGGTCGTGCAGGTCGACGGGCAGCTCAAGACGGGGCGCGACGTCGTCGTCGGCGCGCTGCTCGGCGCCGAGGAGTTCGGCTTCGCGACCGCGCCGCTCGTCGTGTCGGGCTGCATCATGATGCGCGTCTGCCACCTCGACACCTGCCCCGTGGGCGTCGCGACGCAGAACCCCGAGCTGCGCGCCCGGTTCTCCGGCAAGCCCGAGTTCGTCGTCGCGTTCTTCGAGTTCATCGCGCAGGAGGTCCGCGAGCTGCTCGCGCAGCTCGGCTTCCGGACGCTGGTGGAGGCCGTCGGCCACGTCGAGCTGCTCGACACGCGCGCCGCGATCAACCACTGGAAGGCCGAGGGCCTCGACCTCGCCCCCGTGCTCGCGGTGCCCGAGCCGGTGCCCGGCGCTGCGCTGCACCACACGTCGTCGCAGGACCACGGCCTCGACCGGGCCCTCGACAACCAGCTCATCTCGCTCGCCCAGGACGCGCTGGAGCGGCAGGAGCCGGTGCGCATCGCGCTGCCCATCCGCAACGTCAACCGGACGGTCGGCACGATGCTCGGCCACGAGGTGACCAAGCGGTACAGCGGTGCGGGCCTGCCCGACGACACGATCGACGTCACGGTGACCGGCTCGGCCGGCCAGTCGTTCGGCGCGTTCCTGCCGCGCGGCATCACCCTGCGGCTGTTCGGCGACGCGAACGACTACGTGGCGAAGGGCCTGTCGGGCGGTCGCGTCGTCGTGCGCCCCGACCGCAGCGCCGTGCTCTCGCAGCACGACGTCATCGCGGGCAACGTCATCGGCTACGGCGCGACGTCCGGGCAGGTCTTCCTGCGCGGGCTCGTCGGTGAGCGCTTCGGCGTCCGCAACTCGGGCGCGACGCTCGTCGTCGAGGGCGTCGGCGACCACGGCTGCGAGTACATGACCGGCGGCACCGTCGTCGTGCTCGGCCGCACCGGCCGCAACTTCGGCGCCGGCATGTCGGGCGGTACCGCCTACGTGCTCGACCTCGAGGTGCCCCTCGTCAACCTCGAGGCGGTGCGGGCCGGCGAGCTGTCGCTCGACCCGCTCGACGACGAGGACGCCGCCCTCGTCGAGCAGCTGCTGCGCACCCACCTGGAGGAGACCGGCTCGCCGGTCGCCGCGCAGCTGCTCGAGGACCCGGCGGCGACCCGGGCGCGGTTCACGCGCCTGCTGCCCACCGAGTACGCCCGCGTCCGTCGCGCGCTCGCGCAGGCCGAGGCCGACGGCCTCGACCCCGCCGCGCCCGGCGTGTGGGACCAGATCCTGGAGGTGGCCCGTGGCTGACCCCCGCGGCTTCCTGAAGGTGCGGGAGCGCGAGCTCCCGCCGAGCCGTCCCGTCGAGGTGCGCCTGCGCGACTGGAAGGACGTGCACGCCCACCTGGAGGACGGCCAGCCCTTCCTCAAGGAGCAGGCCGGGCGCTGCATGGACTGCGGCGTGCCGTTCTGCCACAACGGCTGCCCGCTCGGGAACCTCATCCCCGAGTGGAACGAGCTCGTGTGGCGCGGGCAGTGGTCCGACGCGATCGACCGCCTGCACGCGACGAACAACTTCCCGGAGTTCACCGGGCGGATCTGCCCGGCGCCGTGCGAGTCGAGCTGCGTGCTCGGCATCAACCAGCCGCCGGTGACGATCAAGAACGTCGAGGTCTCGATCATCGACGAGGCGTTCGACCGCGGGCTCGTCACGCCGCAGGTGCCACAGCGGCTGACCGGCCACACCGTGGCCGTCGTCGGGTCCGGCCCCGCCGGCCTGGCCGCCGCGCAGCAGCTCACGCGCGCCGGCCACACCGTCGCGGTGTACGAGCGCGACGACGCCGTCGGTGGCCTGCTGCGGTACGGCGTGCCCGACTTCAAGCTCGAGAAGATCCACATCGACCGTCGCCTCGCGCAGATGGAGGCGGAGGGCACGCGCTTCCGCCCCGGCGTCGAGATCGGCCGCGACCTCACGTGGGACCAGCTCCAGGCCCGTTACGACGCGATCGTCGTGGCGACCGGCGCGACCGTGCCGCGCGAGCTGCAGGTCCCCGGCAAGGAGCTCGGCGGCGTGCACGTCGCGATGGACTTCCTGCACCAGGCCAACGCGGTCGCCGCGGGCCGTGAGGTCCCCGACCAGATCACCGCGGCCGGCAAGCACGTCATCATCATCGGCGGCGGCGACACCGGCTCGGACTGCCTCGGCACCGCGCTGCGCCAGGGGGCGGCGTCGGTCACGACGCTCGCGATCGGCAAGCGCCCGCCCGAGGACCGTCCCGCGCACCAGCCGTGGCCGACCGACCCGATCCTGTTCGAGGTCTCGTCCTCGCACGAGGAGGGCGGCGAGCGCAGCTACCTCGCGTCGACCGTCGAGTTCGTCGAGGGCGAGGGGGAGCGCGCCGGCACCGTCGCGCGCCTGCGGCTGGCGACCACCGAGTACCTGTCCGACGGCCGGCGTGTCCCGACGCCCGGCACCGAGCGGGACGTCCCGGCGGACCTCGTGCTCGTCGCCATGGGCTTCACCGGCCCGGAGACCGACCCGCTCGCCGACCAGCTCGGCGTCGACACGACGTCGCGCGGCCTGGTCGCCCGCTCGGACGACTTCGCCACCACCGTGCCCGGCGTGTTCGTCGCCGGCGACGCGGGCCGGGGGCAGTCGCTCGTCGTGTGGGCGATCGCCGAGGGCCGCGCCGCGGCCGCCGCGGTCGACACCTATCTGTCGGGGGGCACCGAGCTGCCCTCACCGGTCACGGCCAGCACCGTGGCGCTGCGCCCCTGACCCCACCCGGACCGTCGTCCTCTACCCACCTGGGCCAGGGCCCGGGCCGGGACGTTGGTCCGACCACGCCCACCAGGAAGGCATAGGCTCAGAGCCATGCGTAGAGCAAAGATCGTCTGCACCCTCGGACCCGCGACGGAGTCCGCCGAGCAGATCCAGGCCCTCGTCGACGCCGGGATGGACGTCGCACGGATCAACCGCAGCCACGGCGACACCGAGGCGCACGCGAAGGTGTACGCGAACGTGCGCGCCGCCGCGCAGGCGTCCGGCCGGTCGGTCGCGGTCCTCGTCGACCTGCAGGGTCCGAAGATCCGCCTCGGCCGCTTCATCGAGGGTCGTCACGACCTCGCGGTGGGCGACGTCTTCACCATCACGACGGACGACATCGAGGGCACCAAGGAGCGCGTCTCCACGACGTTCAAGGGCCTCGTCGGCGACGTCTCGCCCGGCGACCCGATCCTCATCGACGACGGCAAGGTGCTCGTCCGCGTCACGGCCGTCGAGGGCAACGACGTCATCACGCGCGTCGAGGTCCCCGGGCCGGTCTCGAACAACAAGGGCCTGAACCTGCCGGGCGTCGCGGTCTCCGTGCCCGCGATGAGCGACAAGGACGAGGCCGACCTGCGCTGGGCGATCCAGATCGGCGCGGACATCATCGCGCTGTCGTTCGTCCGCAACGCCAAGGACTACGACGACGTCCGCCGGATCATGGAGGAGGAGGGCCGGGTCGTCCCGGTCGTCGCCAAGATCGAGAAGCCGCAGGCCGTCGACAACCTCGCCGAGATCGTCGCCGCGTTCGACGGCATCATGGTCGCCCGTGGCGACCTGGGCGTCGAGCTGCCGCTCGAGCAGGTGCCGCTCGTCCAGAAGCGCGCGGTCGAGATGGCCCGCCGCAACGCGAAGCCCGTCATCGTCGCGACGCAGGTCCTCGAGTCCATGACGACGAGCCCGCGCCCGACGCGTGCCGAGACGTCCGACTGCGCCAACGCGGTGCTCGACGGCGCGGACGCGGTCATGCTCTCGGGCGAGACCAGCGTCGGCGACTTCCCCATCGAGACGGTCCGCACGATGGCCCGCATCATCGAGGCCACCGAGGAGCTCGGTCGCGAGCGCATCGCGCCCCTGGGCTCGACGCCGCACACGCGTGGCGGGGCGATCACCCGCGCCGCCGCCGAGATCGGCGAGACGATCAACGTCAAGTACCTCGTGACGTTCACGCAGTCCGGTGACTCCGCGCGCCGCATGTCGCGCCTGCGGTCCCCGATCCCGCTGCTCGCGTTCACGCCCGTCGAGTCGGTGCGCAACGTCCTGTCGCTGAGCTGGGGCGTGCAGACGTACCAGGTCCCGACGGTCGAGAGCACCGACGTCATGGTGAGCCAGGTGGACCAGACGCTGCGCGCGAACGGTCTCGCCGAGGTCGGCGACTACGTCGTCGTGGTCTCGGGTGCGCCGGTCGGGGTCGTCGGTTCGACGAACTCGATCGTCGTGCACAAGATCGGCGACGAGGAGAACCCGGGCGGTCGCGTCGCCTGACGCCTGCGCGTGCCGAACGGGCTCCGGGGACTCCCCGGGGCCCGTTCGTCGTCCCCGGGACGTGCGAGGATGCCGGGCGTCGCTGACGGGGAGGTCGGATGCGTGAGCTCGTCGTGCTCGGGACGTCGTCGCAGGTGCCGACGCGCGAGCGCAACCACAACGGATACCTGCTGCGGTGGGACGGCCAGGGGCTGCTGTTCGACCCCGGCGAGGGCACGCAGCGGCAGATGATCCTCGCGGGCGTGCCGTCGTCGGCGGTGACCCGGATCTGCCTGACGCACGTGCACGGGGACCACACGTTCGGCCTGCCGGGTGTCCTGTCCCGGCTGTCGCTGGACGGTGTCGAGCATCCCGTCGACCTGCACTACCCGGCGTCGGGCGACGCCGTCGTGCGCGCGCTGGTCGCGCTGGCGCGGCCCGGTGCCGACCTGCGGCTGCACCCGCACGGCGCCGCCGGGGAGGTCGCGCCCGGGCTCGTCGTCGAGCCGCTCGCGCACCGGGTCGAGACGTACGGCTTCCGGCTGGTCGAGCCCGACGGCCGCTCGCTCGTGCCCGCCCGGCTGGACGCGGCCGGTGTGCGGGGCGCGGACGTGGGGACGCTCGTGCGCGACGGGCGGTGGGGCGGTGTGACGCTCGACGACGTGAGCGTGCCGCGGCCGGGCCAGGGCTTCGCGTTCGTCATGGACACCGCGCCGTGCGCCGGGGCGGAGGCGCTCGCGCAGGACGTGGACCTGCTGGTCGCGGAGGCGACGTACGCCGACGAGGACGCGGCCCTCGCGCGCGAGCACCGCCACCTCACGGCCGGGCAGGCGGGCGCGCTCGCCGGTGCCGCCGGCGTCGGGGAGCTGGTGCTCACGCACTTCTCCTCGCGGTACCCGGACGTGGGTCCGCTCGTCGAGCAGGCACGCCGTGCGGCGGCCGGCTCACGGCGCGCCGGGGGCACGCGGGTGCGGGCCGTCGACGACCTCGACCGGGTCCCGCTCCCGCCCCGGCGGCGCCTCGTCTGAGGCCCTGGCGGGCCGCTGGACGCTCCGTGCGGTCGCCGCTGCCGCCGACCGGAGCGCGTCAGCGGCGCCAGGAGACGGCGTGCAGCCCGTCGTCGTCGATGACGCAGCCCACGACGAGGCCGAGGTCGTTCACGGCGGACAGGACGACGGTCGCGAACGGGTCGGGTGCGGAGACGAGCCAGGTGCGGCCCGACGCGTCCTGCACGAAGCCCTGCTGCCCCTGGCCCGGCGGCACGATGCTGCCGACGGCGACCCCGCGGTCGTTGAGGTCGGCGACGACGCCGAACCGGTGGTCGGCGGGCGACACGTCGGAGACGGCGCCCGACGCGGTCCACCGCACGGCCCGCAGGTCGCCCGTGCCGGCACCGGTGTAGCTGTAGCCGGCGGAGTTGCCGGCGCGGTCGACGGCGGTCGCGAGGCGGCTGCCCGTGCCGTCGGCGAGGCCCGGCAGTCGCACGAGGGTGCCGTCGGGCTCCCAGCGGACGGCGACCTGCTCGCCGTCGACCCACGCGTCGCCGACGACCTGGCCGGCGTCGTTGACGTCGTTGGCGCCCGTCGACCCGCCGAGGTCCGCCAGCCGCGTGAGCACGCCGTTGCGCCACCGCCACGCGTGCCGCTCGCCGCCGAGGGTCCCCGACGTGCCGACGACCTCGCCGCGGCCGCTCACCGCGGACACCGTCTCGAACGTGTCGGTCGGGTCGGCGACGCCGAGGAGGTGCAGGCGGCGGCCGTCCCAGAACGCGGCGCGGCCGTTCACGAGGCCGGCGACCTGCCCGCGGTCGTTGATCGCGGCGGCCGAGGTCAGCCCGCCGGGGAGGGGGAGGACGCGGCCACGGTCGACGAGGTGCGTGTCGGTGACGACGACGCCCTGGTCGTTGACGTCCACGGCGCACTCGTCGACGCCGAGCGGGACCGCCGCCGGGTCGTCCGAGGCCGTGGCCGGCGCGGCGAGGCTGCTCAGGGCAGCGGCGAGCGCGACGGACAGCAGCGTCCTCGCGGGCTTGGGCACGACGTCCCCCTAGACGGTCACGGAGCGGGTGCCGCCGGACGCTCCGGCGGGCCGTCGCCCCGATGCTGGACGAGTGAACAGTGCCAGCACAACCGTCATCGGCAAAGTTCACCTGATGGCGGCACGGTCCCCACCCGCCCGCCACGGGAAGCGGGCGAAATCGGGACAAAGGGGGTTCCGCGGCGCGAGGGCCGGTGGGACGCTGGCGGGTAGCAGGTGCGGTTCGACGAGGGGGACGGACATGACCGGGTACTCGCTGCACATCGGGCTCAACCGGGTGGACCCGGGGGCCTACGGCGGCTGGGACGGCAAGCTCAGCGGCTGCGTGAACGACGCGAACTCGATGCTGCGGCTCGCGACCGCCGCCGGGTTCGAGCCGACGCAGCTGCTCGACGCCGCGGCGACGTCGGAGGCGGTGATCACCGCGATGGGCGCCCTGGCCCGCAAGGCGAAGGCCGGCGACCTCGTGCTGTTCACGTACTCCGGGCACGGCGGCCAGGTGGCCGACATCGACGGCGACGAGCCCGACGGCAAGGACGAGACCTGGGTGCTGTTCGACCGCCAGGTCGTCGACGACGAGCTGCGCAGCATGTACGCGCAGTTCCAGGAAGGCGTGCGCGTCCTCGTGCTGAGCGACTCGTGCCACAGCGGCTCGGTCGTGCGCAACGACGCTCGCGACGCCGAGCTGCAGCAGGGTCGCGAGACCGAGCTCGGTGTCGAGCGCGGGGCACGCACCGGCCCGCCTGTGCCCCTGCCGCCCGCGGCGGTCGCGCGCGTCATGCCGCGGGGCGTCGCCGAGAAGGACGACAAGGCGCGCCGGTCGACCTACGAGTACGTGCAGTCGCTCGCCGGGTCGACGACCGACGCCGACGTCGCCGCGTCGGTGCTGCTGATCTCCGGGTGCCAGGACAAGCAGTACTCGTACGACGGTCCGGTGAACGGGGAGTTCACGGGGACGCTGCTGCGGGTCTGGGACGAGGGCGCCTACGCGGGTGGCGGCTACGCCGCGTTCCACGAGGCGATCCGCAGCCAGATGTCGGAGAACCAGCAGCCGAACTACTTCCTGCTGGGGACCAAGGACGAGGCGTTCGAGCAGCAGAAGCCGTTCACGATCGCGGCCGCGGCCGCCGGGGGGACGACCTCGGCCGCGTGAGGGCGACGCCCCGGCGGACCGGACGCGACGTCCGGGGACCGGGGCTCGGCGGTGGTGCGGTCGCGCCGCGCGGACGCGACCGCACCACCGGTCGTCAACTGGCCGTCAACCGGCCGTCAAACGGCCGTCACGGCGTGACGGTCAGCGGCTCGCCCGTCCACGTCAGGCGCCAGTCCGGGTTGGTCGCGGTGAACGTCGCGGGGTCGATGACCTGCTGCGCGGTCACCCAGTCGATGAGCAGCTGGCGGATCTCGACCTGGCGGTTGACCAGCACCGGAGCCGTCGTCACGCCGGGGAAGTTGCCGCCGCCCGACTGCCGGTAGTTGTTGATCGCGATGACGAACTCCTGCGCGTCACCCACCGGGACGCCGTCGTAGGCGAGACCCGTGATGCGGCTGCCGACGGGCTGCCCGAGGTCGACGTCGTACGTGAGCGGCGCGTCGAGCCCGCGCATGACGTCGTAGTTGTAGTCGGGCGTGCCGTTCGGCGCGGTCGCCGTCGGGGCGTTCGTCAGCGCGGAGGCCGGGTACGTGCCCGCGGCCGTCACCGGCTTGAAGTACTCGGCGGACTTCTCGAGGTACGCCTTGACCTGCGCGCCCGTGAGCTTGATCCCGAGCAGGGTGTTGTCGTAGATGTACAGCCCCGCGACGTCGCGCACCGACACCTCGCCGGCCGGGATCGCCGCCTCGCGGTTGAACGGGGCGGCGATGGACAGCACCGGGAGGGCCGCGTCGGCGCCCGTCAGCTCCGCCTGCACCGCCTGCGCCTGGACGTGGTTGATGAAGTCCAGCGCGGCGGTGTCCTCGTAGCGCGCGGTCGCGGCCGACATCGCCTCGGTCGACGTGCCGATCACGCTGTTGACGTAGTCGACGACGGTCGCCTGCTCGTCGGCGAGGAGCTCCACGACCTGCGGGTCCTCGGCGACGGTGTTGGCGTTGAGCACCTGGGCGTCCACGCCCTCGACGCTCCAGCGGCCGCGGTGGAACGACAGGTCGACGTCGAACACCGACAGCCGCATGCCCCAGCGCAGCGGCTCGGAGAGGACCACCGGGCGGCCGGTCGCCGTGTTGGTGACGACGCGCTCGGCGATCTCCTGGTGCGCGTGCCCGACGAGGATCGCGTCGATGCCGGGCACCTGCTCCGCGACGAGGGTCGCCGCGTTCTCCGGGAACGGCAGCGTGTCGCCGTACGACGACGACGTGTCGGCGCCCGAGTGGGCGGACACGATCACGACGTCGGCGCCCTTGCGGCGCATCTCCGGGACGTACCGCTTCGCGGTCTCGACGAGCCCGCCGAACTGCATCTGCCCCTCGACGTTCGCCTTGTCCCAGATCGCGACGCCCGGGTTGGTGAGGCCGAGGATGCCGACGCGCACCGGCTTGCCGCCCCGCGGGTGCAGGGTCTCGATGACGTACGGCGCGAACGCCGGGCGGCCGGTGCGCACCGACGTGGCGTTGGCACCCAGCAGCGGGAAGTCGAGCTGCTTCTCGAACGTCCGCAGCAGCGGGATGCCGTAGTTGAACTCGTGGTTGCCCAGCGCGGCGGCGTCGTAGCCGATCGCGTTCATCGCCGCGGCCATCGGGTGCTCGCCGCCCTCGGTGATCGGGGCGACCTTGGCGTAGTAGTAGGCGAGCGACGTGCCCTGGATCGTGTCGCCCGCGTCGACGAGCAGCGTGTTGCGCGCGCCCCGGTCCGCGCGGACCTGGTCGACGAGCGTCGAGATCTTCGCCAGGCCCACGTCGTTGTGCGCGCTGTCGTCGTACTCGGCGTCCTTGAAGTAGTCCCAGTTGAGGGCGTTGCCGTGCAGGTCGCTCGTGCCCATGACCGTGAACGAGTACGTGCGGTCCTGGCCGCCGCGCCCGTGCTCCGTCGCGTCGCCCGCGGTGGCGGGAGCGGCGAGGGTGAGGGTGAGGGCGGCCGCTGCCGCGACCCCGCCGGCGCGCAGCCCCGCGCGCCTCCGTGCGTCGATCCGCATGCCTGAGACCTCCTGTGTGAGGTGGTACGCACCGGTAGGTGCGCCGCGCACCGTACTCCGGGTGGGTGACGTGCACATGTCGGGCGGGCGGCGTCGGCCCGAAACACGGGGCTGGTAGAACAGCGGCCATGCGAGCGACGGGAGCGGACCGGGTGGTGCGTGCCGCGCGCGCCTGGGTCGACGGCGCGTGGCGGGCCGCGGACGTGCACGTGCGCGACGGTCGCGTCGTCGACGTCGTGGGCCCGGGCCCGGTCCCGGCGGGTGTGGACGTGCATGCGCTCGCGGACGACGAGGTGCTGCTACCCGGGCTCGTCGACACCCACGTGCACGTCAACGATCCCGGGCGCACCGCGTGGGAGGGGTTCGCGTCCGCGACGCGCGCCGCCGCCGCCGGCGGCGTCACGACGCTCGTCGACATGCCGCTCAACAGCGTGCCGCCGACGACCACGGTCGCCGCGCTCGACGCCAAGCGCGCGGCCGCCGCCGGGCGGCTCACGGTCGACGTCGCGTTCTGGGGTGGCGCCGTCCCGGAGAACCTCGGCACGCTCGGCCCGCTGCACGCCGCCGGGGTGCGGGGGTTCAAGGCGTTCCTCGTGCCGTCGGGCGTCGAGGAGTTCGGGCACCTGGACGACGCCCAGCTCGGTGCGGCGCTCGCGGAGGTCGCCGCCCTGGGGACCGTGCTCGTCGTGCACGCCGAGGACCCCGCGTCGCTCGTCCCGGCCCCTGGTCCCGACGGTGCGCTCGGCCCGCGGTACGCCGACTTCCTCGCGTCCCGACCGCCCGCGTCGGAGCGGGTCGCGGTCGCGCGGGTCCTCGACGGGGTGCGCCGCACGGGGGCGCGGGTGCACGTGCTGCACCTGTCCGACGCGGGCGCGCTGCCCCTGCTGCGGGCCGCGAAGGCCGACGGGCTGCCGGTGACCGTCGAGACGTGCCCGCACTACCTGACGTTGCGCGCCGAGGACGTCCCCGACGGCGCGACGCAGTTCAAGTGCTGCCCGCCGATCCGCGACGCGGCGAACCAGGACCTGCTGTGGGAGGCGGTCCTCGACGGCACGGTCGACGCGGTCGTGTCCGACCACTCGCCGAGCACGACCGACCTCAAGCACGTGCGCGGCGGCGACTTCGGCCTCTCGTGGGGCGGTGTCGCGGGCCTGCAGCTCGGACTGGCCGTCGTGTGGACGGCCGCGCGCGCCCGGGGCGTCCCGCTGGACGCGCTGCTCCCGGCGTTCACGACCGGGCCGGCGCGCGTCGCAGGCCTGGACGACCGGGGTGTGATCGCCGTCGGGGCGCCCGCGCACCTCGTCGCGTTCGCGCCCGAGCAGCCGTTCGTCGTGGACGCCCGCGCGCTCGAGCACCGCAACCCCGACACCCCCTACGACGGGGCCGCGTTCGTCGGGGTGACGCGCACCGTCTGGCTGCACGGCGAGGTCGTCGTCGCCGACGCGCGGGTCGTGCGGCCCGGTACCGGCCGGATGCTGCCGCCGGCGGGGTCGCGTGCCTGAGCGGGCGTCAGGCGGGGCGGTCCGCGTCGCGGCGGGCGTGGCCCACCCACGCGCACGCGAGGGCGAGCAGACCCGCGACGACCAGGCCGAGCCCGACACCCTGGTCGCCCGTGCGCAGCAGCAGGGCTCCGACGCCCGCACCCGCGAGGATCAGGACCACCGCGAGCAGCCGTCGCGCCCAGCCGCCGCCCTCCCCACCGGCGAGGCGCGAGTCCGCCGCGAGCCCGGTGAGCGTGGAGGTGACGACGACCGTCGTGACGTCCTTGACCGCGAGGCGTCGTGCCGCCGCGGCCTGCAGCCCCATCGCGACGGCGAGCAGCGTCGTGACCACCAGCGCCCACGCCTCGCCCTCGTCCGGTGGGCGTACGACGGCCCCGAGGCCGAGCGCGACGGCCACGACGCCGGTCGCGCCGAACGTCACCGTCGAGCGGTGCGCCCACCCGGGCGGTGCGGTCCGCAGCACCCGCCCGCCGAGTGCGGCACCCGCGAGGAAGCCGCCGAGCGCCAGGGCCGGGCCGAGCACCGGCAGGTCGTCCGCGCCCGCGAGCGCCATGCCGAGGATCACGACGTTGCCCGTCATGTTCGCGGTGAACACCCTGTCCAGGCCGAGGTAGCCGACCGCGTCGACGATGCCCGTCGTGAAGGTCAGCGCGAGCATGAGCACGAGGTGGGTGCGGGCGGCATCCTGGGGGCGCGGCGTCACGGCGTCATGCTAGGCGCGGCGGCCGCTCCGTCCGCGGCGGCCCGAGCTCACGGCGAGGGCCCGCGTGGCGGTCGACGAGGAGGAGCGGCATGACGGTCCTGCAGCCCGGCACCGGCACCGTGCGGGGGGCCGTCCACCTGCCGTCGACGCCCGCGACGGTGCTCTGGGGACGCCTGCCGTGCGGCGACGACGCCCCGGTGCTGCACGTCGAGCCGGGGACGGAGCTCACGGTCGACACCGTCAGCCACGAGGGCCTGCTGGAGGACCAGGGGCGTGACCCCGTCGCGTGGTTCGGGCGGCACGGCGTCGACGCCGCCGACGTCCTGGGCGACGCCGTCGCGATCGCCGCCCAGGTGCCCCACGGGCCTGACGACGGCCCGCACGTCGTCACCGGGCCGGTGCACGTCGCCGGGTGCGAGCCGGGCGACCTGCTGGCGGTCACCGTCCTGGAGACGACGCCGCGCGTGCCGTACGGGGTGATCTCGAACCGGCACGGCCGGGGAGCGTTGCCCGGTGAGCTGCCCCGTGGCGAGGACGCCGTCAGCGTGTTCGTGCCCGTGCGCGAGACCGCCGACGGGCCCGTCGGGTGCCTGCCCGTGCACGACGGGGGCGAGCCGCTCGTCACGTTCCCGCTGCGGCCGTTCCTCGGCCTGGTCGGGGTGGCCGTGCCCGGCGGGGAGCGCCCGCACTCGGTGCCGCCCGGGCCGCACGGCGGCAACATCGACGTCAACCTGCTGCAGCTCGGCGCCACGCTCTACCTGCCCGTGCAGGTCCCGGGGGCGCTGCTGTACGTCGGCGACCCGCACTTCGCGCAGGGCGACGGCGAGGTCGCGCTCACCGCGCTCGAGGCGTCGCTGCGCGTGACCCTGCGCGTCGACCGGGTTCCGCGCGCCGACGCCGTCGCGCGGTTCGGCGAGGTCGACGGGCCGCTCGTCGAGACGGCCGAGCACCTGGTGCCGACCGGGCTGCACGCCGACCTCGACGAGGCGGTCCGCCGCTGCGTGCGCGCCGCGATCCGGCTGCTGCACGCCCGGTGGGGCCTCGACGAGCACCTCGCGTACGCGTACCTGTCCGCCGCGACGGACTTCGACATCTCGCAGGTCGTCGACCGGGTCTGCGGCGTGCACGCACGGATCCGCAAGGCCGACTTCGACCGGGTACCGCGGTGAGCGCGGTACCGGGCCGGGCGCCGTCCGTGCCTGACGGGTCGGGCCCCTCCGCCCTGGACGGTGCCGTCTGGCGCACGGTCGGTGACCCGCTCGTCGCCGGTGCGCCCGAGGGTCCGCTGCGCGGGCTCACCGTCGCCGTGAAGGACCTGTTCGCCGTCGCGGGTCACCGCGTCGGCGCAGGCAACCCGACGTGGCTGCGGGACGCCCGCACCGAGCCGGAGCACGCGCGCGCCGTCGCCGACCTGCTGCGCGGCGGCGCGTCCGTGCGCGGGATCGCCCGCACCGACGAGCTCGCGTACTCGGTCGTGGGGAACAACGCGCACTACGGGACCCCGGTCAACGGCGCTGTCCCCGGGGCGATGCCCGGCGGGTCGTCGTCGGGACCGGCCAGCGCGGTCGCGACCGCGCAGGTCGACGTCGGGCTCGGCAGCGACACCGCGGGCTCGATCCGGGTCCCCGCGTCGTGGCAGGGGCTGTGGGGGCTGCGCACGACGCACGGGCTCGTGCCGCGCGACGGGATGCTGCCGCTCGCACCGTCGTTCGACACCGTCGGGTGGCTCGCGCGCGACGCCGCGACGCTCGCGGCGGTCGCGTCGTGGTGCCTCGGGCCGCCCGCCGGGCCCGGTCTCGCCCCGGGCTCCGGACCCGATCCGGTCCTGGCGCCGGGCCGACGGCTGCGGCTGCGTGTCCCGGCCGAGGTCGTCGCGGCCGCCGACCCGTCCGTGGCGGACGCCTTCGCGGCGCTGCTCGACGGGTGGCGCGCGGCCGGGGTCGCCGACGTCGAGACCGTCGAGGTCGGCCCGCTCGACCGCTGGTTCGACGCGTTCCGCACCGTGCAGGGCGCCGAGGCGTGGCGCGTCGACGGGCCGTGGGTCACCGCCCACCCGGGAGCGCTCGGACCGGCGCTCGCGGAACGGTTCGCCGCCGCCGCGGCCGTCACCGCCGCCGACGAGGCACGCGCCCGCGCGGACCTCGACCGGCTGCGGGCCGACCTGCGCGCGGTCGTCACCGACGCGCTGCTGGTGCTGCCGACGACTCCCGGCCCCGCCCCCGCGCGCGACGCCGGAGCGGCAGAGCTCGCGCGCGTCCGCGCCGCCACGCTCCCGACGACCGCGCTCGCCGGGGTCGGCGGGCTGCCCGCCCTGTCCGTCCCGCTGCTCACCGTGCCGACCGTGCGCGGGCCCGCGCCCGTCGGCGTGTGCCTGGTCGGCCCGGCCAGCAGCGACCTCGACCTGGTCCGCGCGGGCGCAGCGCTCGCGGCGGCGGGCGGCACCGTGAGGACCCGCACCACCGGCGTCGAGCGCGACGCCGCGAAGGAGACACGATGACCGTCGCCCCCGTGAACCCCCCGGCCCGGCTGCTCATGGGCCCCGGACCGGTCAACGCCGACCCCCGGGTCCTGCGTGCCATGTCCGCACCGCTCGTCGGCCAGTTCGACCCCGTGATGACGGGCTACATGACCGAGACGCAGGAGCTGTACCGGCAGGTCTTCGCGACGCGCAACGACGCGACGCTGCTGGTCGACGGCACGTCCCGCGCGGGCATCGAGGCGGCGGTCGTCTCGCTCGTCCGGCCGGGGCAGCGCGTGCTCGTCCCTGTGTTCGGGCGGTTCGGGCACCTGCTCGCGGAGATCGCGCTGCGCGCGCAGGCCGAGGTGCACACCATCGCGACCGAGTGGGGGCAGGTGTTCACGCCATCCGCCGTCGAGGAGGCCGTGGCGCGGGTCCGGCCGCACCTGGTCGCGGTCGTGCAGGGCGACACGTCGACGACGATGAACCAGCCGCTGGACGAGCTCGGCGCGATCTGCGCGCGGCACGGCGCGCTCCTCTACACCGACGCAACGGCGTCGCTCGGCGGCAACCCGTTCGAGATGGACGCGTGGGGGCTCGACGCCGCGACCGCCGGGCTGCAGAAGTGCCTGTCGGGCCCGTCGGGCAGCGCGCCGCTCAGCCTGTCCGAGCAGGCGGTGGCCGTCGTGCGCTCGCGGCACCGGGTCGAGGCGGGTCTGCGCGAGGAGGGCGACGACGACGCACCCGACCCCGTGCTGTCCAACTACTTCGACCTCGGCCAGGTGCTCGACTACTGGGGTCCGCGGCGCCTCAACCACCACACCGAGGCGACGAGCATGCTCTACGCCGCACGCGAGTGCGCCCGGGTCCTGCTCGACGAGGGGCGCGACCAGGTCGTCGCACGGCACGCCCGCGCCGGTGCGGCGATGCTCGCGGGCGTGCGCGGCCTGGGCCTGGGGGTGTTCGGCGACGTCGCGCACAAGATGCACAACGTCGTCGCGGTCGAGATCCCCGCGGGCGTCGACGGCGACGGCGTGCGCGCCGCGCTGCTGCACGACTACGGCATCGAGATCGGCACGTCGTTCGGCCCGCTGCACGGCCGGGTCTGGCGGATCGGCACGATGGGCGTGAACGCGCGCCGCGACGCCGTCCTCACGACGCTCGCGGCGCTCGAGCAGGTGCTGCGCCGGGCGGGCGCGCGCGTGCCGCACGGGGGCGGCGTCGACGCCGCGGCCGAGGTCTACGGGGACGCGGCGTGAGCGACCCGACGGACCCGGTCCTGCCCGACCTGCCTCCCGGCGCGTGGCGGGACGCCGCCGCCCGGGTCATGGCGCGCTGCGACCGGCTCGCCGCGGTGTCGTCCCGCACCGACGGCATCGAGCGCGTGTACCTGTCGCCCGAGCACGCCCGCGTCAACGGCGTCGTCGCCCGCTGGATGCAGGACGCGGGCCTGCGGACCTGGCAGGACGCGGCGGGCAACCGGTGGGGGCACCGCGACGGCCGCGACCCCGACGCGCCGTCCCTCGTGCTCGGGTCGCACCTCGACACCGTGCGCGACGCGGGCCGGTACGACGGCATCGTCGGCGTGCTCGCCGCGCTCGAGGTGGTCCGGCTGCTCGGGCGTGTGGTCGTCGGGTTCCCGTTCGGGGTCGACGTCGTCGCGTTCTGGGACGAGGAGGGCGCGCGGTTCGGCAAGGCCCTGCTGGGCAGCTCGGCGGTCGCCGGCGCGTGGGACCCCACCTGGTGGGACCTGCGCGACGAGGACGGCACGAGCCTGCGGGACGCGTTCACGACGTTCGGGCTCGACCCGGCCCGCGTCGCCGAGGCGGCCCGTCCGCGGGCGTCCCTCGCGGGGTACCTGGAGGCGCACATCGAGCAGGGCCCGCAGCTCGACCGCGCGGGTGCGCCGCTGGGGGTCGTCACGTCCATCGCGGCCGCCCGCCGCTACCGGCTGACGGTCGTCGGCGAGGCCCGGCACGCGGGCGGCACTCCCTACGACGCGCGCCACGACGCGCTGCTCGGCGCGAGCGAGGCGGTCCTCGCGGTCGAGCGCCTGTGCCGTGCCGAGCACCACGTCGTCGGGACCGTGGGGCGGCTCGAGACGTTTCCCGGTGCCGTGAACGTCGTCCCGGGCGAGGCCCGCCTGACCCTCGACCTGCGCGGTGAGCTCGCGGAGTCCCGCGACCGCGTGTGGGGGCTGCTCGCGGGCGAGCTCGACCAGATCACGGGCCGGCGCGGTCTGACGTGGTCGGCCGAGCAGGTCCACGACGCGCCGGCGGTCGTGTGCGACCCGCTGCTGCGCGACGTGCTGCGGGCGGGCGCCGAGGGGACGGGGCAGCGGGACGTCCTCGCCCTGTTCAGCCCGGCCGGGCACGACGGCATGGCGCTCGGCGCCGTCACGGACGTCGGCATGCTGTTCCTGCGCAACGCGGACGGCATCAGCCACCACCCGGACGAGTCGGTGACGGTCGCCGACGTCGAGGCGGGGCTGCGGGCGCTCGCGGCGGCGGTGCTGCACCTGGCGCACGAGCGCGCGGGCTGACCCCGGCGGCCCGGTCGGGGTTCAGGGCCGGTCGGCGTCGGCCCCGTCCCACAGGTCGCCGCACTCGACGACCTGCGCGCCGTGCTCCCGCAGGTACGGACCCGCGCCGGTGTCGCCGGAGACCGCTTCCGCCAGGGGCCGCCAGTGGCGGCGGCCGAGGACGACGGGATGGCTCGGGACGCCGTCGACGACGACCCGCCGCAGCGTGCGCTCGTCGGGCGGCGCCTCCAGCAGCCGGGTGACGACGTCGGTCGGCAGCCCCGGCAGGTCGACGAGCGTGACGACGGCCGCCACCGCGTCGGTCGCGCCCGCGGCCACCAGCCCGGCCCGCAGCGAGGCCGACACGCCGTCGGCCCAGCCGGTCGCCACGACCGGGACGGCACCGGCGGGCAGGAGCGGCAGCGCCGCGTCGGTCGCGGCCCCGAGCACGACGACGACCGGGCCGCAGCCGCCCGCCCGCAGGCGGTCGACGGCCCGTGCCACCCACGGTTCGCCGTCCGTCGACCGCAGGACCTTGGGCCCGCCCGCACGCGTGCCCGCACCCGCCGCCAGCACGATCCCCACCAGGCCCATCGCTACAGTGAAGCCCATGTCCGCGACCCCCGTGACCCCCGCGCGCGCCGACCTCGAGGCCGCGCTGGGGGTGCGGCGCTGGGTCGACGACGTGCTCGCCGGAGCCCCGTACGCGGACCTCGACGCGCTGCTGGCCGCCGCCCGGGCAGCGGCGACCCCGCTGAGCCCGGTGGAGATCGACGAGGCGCTCGCGCACCACCCGCGCATCGGCGAGCGACCCGTCGGCGTGGGGGCCGCGCAGGACCACAGCCGTCGTGAGCAGCAGGCACCCGACGCCGACGACCCGGATCTCGCCGCACGCCTCGCGGCCGGGAACGCCGCGTACGAGCACCGGTTCGGCCGCGTGTTCCTGGTGCGCGCCGCCGGCCGGACGCGCGCCGAGGTCCTCGCCGAGCTGGAACGGCGGCTCACGCTCGACGCCGCCGACGAGCTCGAGGAGGTCGCCGAGCAGCTCCGCCAGATCGCGCTGGGCCGGTTGCGGGTGGTCGACGCGGGGTCCGCGGGCGGTCACGTCACGACGCACGTCCTCGACGCCGCCCGTGGCCGCCCGGCAGTGGGCGTCGCCGTGACGCTGGTCGGCCCGGACGGTGCCGTGCTCGGCACCGCGTCGACCGACGACGACGGCCGCGTGCGCGGCTTGGGCACGGCGGCACTGACGGTCGGGGAGCACCGGCTCGAGCTCGACACCGGCACGTGGTTCGCCGCGCAGGGCGTCACCGCGTTCTACCCGCGCGTGACCGTGCACTTCACCGTGAGCGACCCGTCGGCGCACCTGCACGTCCCGCTGCTGCTCAGCCCGTTCGCGTACTCGACGTACCGCGGCACCTGACGGCGACCGGGCGCGCCGCGGCCGGGGTGTCGGCCGGCACTGCCGGGACCCGTCGACGGCGGGCGTCAGTAGTCGATGCGCGACGCGTGCGCGCGCCACGCGTCGAACGGGGACCGCGCACGCGGCACGCTCACGTGGTCGACCGGCAGGTGCCACTGCGAGCGCTCGCGCGCGAACAGCTCGTAGAACTCCCGGTCGTCGAACCCGCCGTCGGCCGCGTCGTCGCGGTTCGCCGCGTACACGACGCGGTCCACGCGCGACCACAGCGCGGCGGCCAGGCACAGCGGGCACGGCTCGCACGACGAGTACAGCGTCGTGCCGCCCAGCGAGAACGAGCCGAGCGCCCGGCACGCCGCACGGATCGCGACGACCTCGGCGTGCGCGGTCGGGTCGAGGTCGCGGGTCACGCGGTTGGCGCCCTCGGCCACGACGACGCCCGACGCGCTCACGACGAGCGCCCCGAACGGCCCGCCGCCCGCGACGACGTTCGCGGCCGCGAGGTCGACGGCCCGCGCGAGCCACTGCCGGTCGGTCGTCGGTGCGGTCATGCGAGCCCCGCCGACGCGCGCCACGCCTCGCCCGCCGGCGGCGGGTCCTCGCGCGTGATCGTGGCCTCGATGAGCCCGTACGGCCGGTCCGTCGCGACGAACACCTCGCCGGGGTTCTCCAGCCCGAAGGGCGTGAGGTCGACGGCGACGTGGTGCTTGTTGGGCGCCTTGAGCCGGATCTCCACGACCTGCTCGAACGCCTCCAGGACGGCCGTGCCCATGTGCCACAGGGTCTGCTGCAGCGCGAGCGAGTGCCGGGTCGCGAACTGCTCGACGAGCGTCGCGCGGATGCCCGCGTACGTCTCGTCCCAGGGCACGTCCGTCCCGGCGAACCGCCACCGCACGTCGAGCGACGTCGCCATGACGCGGTCGTGCGTGTCGGCCAGCGTCGTGTACCCGTCGCGCAGGAACCCGGCGAACTCCGACCCGGTCGACTTGAGCAGCACGAGGTCCTTGAGGCCGCCCACGACGTGCTCGCCCGACGCGTCGACCGTCACGGCCGCCGTCCGGACCTCCTGACCCGCGCGCACCCACGTGTGGTCGTGCTCGACGCCGTCGACGACCACCCGCTGCCAGGCGAGCTCCTCGAGCTCGACGCGCGCGCCGTGCACGGGCGCGACGTCGGCGACGAAGTGCCGCGCGAGCGCGAGCCCGAAGTCCTCGACCGCCCCCACGCCGACCTGCTTCGCGAACGCGTACACGGTGTTCTTCTGGGTGTCGGTCGGCAGCACCGCCGACTGGTCGCCGTCGAGGTAGGCCGCGTCGAAGGCGCCCCGCAAGGCCGTCGTCACCGTGAGGTCGCGGATCTCGTGCCGCGGGGTGTCGCGGTAGACCCGGACCAGGCGCGACTCCGCCTTGCCGTACTGGTGCTCCGCCAGGACGAACGTCATCGACCCGTCCTCCCCGTGCTGGGCGTGTGGTGGGGCGTCGTGTCGAGCGGTGGGGCGTCGGCCCGTCTCGTGACCATGCTGGACCTTACGAACGCCCCGCGACAGGGGAGTGACGTCGTCGTGTCGGGCAGGTAACCCCACCGGCCGACCCGCACGCCGCCGAAACCCCGCCGTGACCTCGGCGTGCCACCGTGGGACTCGTGCTCGAGATCGCCGCCCGGCTGCTCGCCCGCCTGGACGCGGGGGAGACGCTCGTCGTCGCCACCACGGTGGGCGTCGACGGCAGCGCGCCGCGTGCGCTCGGCACGTCGATGGCGTGGGACGGGGCGCACGTCGACGGCTCGCTCGCCGGTGGCTGCGTCGAGGGCGCGGTGCTCGACGTCGCGGACCGCGTCCTCGACGACGGGCGCCCGCGCACCGTCCACCTGGGCGTCGGCGACCCGGACGGCCTCGCGGCGGGCCTCGCGTGCGGCGGGCGGCTGCGGCTGCACCTCGCCCGGCTCGCCCCGGGCGCACCCGAGACGGCGGCGCTGCGGGAGGCCGCGGCCGGCCGGGCCGCCGGTGTCGCGCTCGTGCTCGGCGACGGCCCGGGTCCCGCCGGGCTCGCCGGGCTCGACGCGTCGGTGCGGGCCCGGCTCGACGCGCAGGTCGCCGCCCGCGTCGCGACCGGCACGCCCGGCACGGTCCTGCTCGACTGCGACGGGACGCGCGTCGAGGTGTTCGTCGACGTCGCCGCCCCGCCCGCGAGGCTCGTCGTCGTCGGTGCGACCGAGGAGGCGGCCGCCCTGGCCGCCGCGGCGCGGCCCCTCGGGTACGCGGTGACCGTCGTCGACCCGCGGCCGGTCTTCGCGACCGCGGAGCGGTTCCCGGGCGCCGACGTCGCGGTCGACTGGCCGCCGTCGTACCTCGCCGGCACCGCGCTCGACGCCCGCGCGGTCGTGTGCCTGCTCAGCCACGACGACCGGTTCGACGCGCAGACCCTCGCGGTCGCGCTCGCCTCGCCCGCCGGGTACGTCGGGGCCCTGGGGTCACGCCGCACGCACGCGCGCCGGGTCGCCGCGCTGCACGCGCTGGGGGTCGACGCCGACGCGGTCGGCCGCCTGCACGCCCCGATCGGGCTCGACCTCGGCGCGAGCACCCCAGCGGAGACCGCCCTCGCGATCCTCGCCGAGGTCGTCGCCGCCCGGACCGGCCGCAGCGGCACCGCCCTGCGCGACCTCACCGGGCCGCTGCACGGCGAGAGCCGTCAGCCGGTCTGACGCCCTGGAGGCGGACCGTGAGCGGTGCCGGGTCGACAGGACGTGCCGTCAGCCGGTCGTCCCCGGCGCACGGGACGCACGTCCGGCCTCCTCGGGGTGCAGCAGCAGCCACACCCGGTCGCGCGTCATCGGCAGCCCGTACGGTCGCACCCCGACCGCGTCGCGCACGGCGTTCGCCACGGCCGGCGCCACCGGGTTGTAGGGGGCCTCGCTCATCGACTTCGCGCCCAGCGGGCCCAGGTCGCTGTGCGTCGGCGCGAACAGCACGTGCGTGAGCGGTACGTCCGCGAGGCGCGGCACCCGGTACGCACGCAGCGTCGACGTCGTCACCCGCCCCGCGTCGTCCACGCGCACCTCCTCCAGCAGCGCCGACCCGAAGCCCTGCGCGACGCCGCCCTCGACCTGGCCGCGCAGCTGCTCGGGGTTGAGGACGACCCCGGCGTCGGCCGCGTGCACGGACCGCAGGACGCGCACCTCGCCCGAGTCCGGGTCGACCGCGACGCGCACCCCGTGCACGTTGAACGCGACGGTCCGCTGCCGGCCGTCGTGGTGCCCGCGCCCCTCGAGCGGACCCGTCGCGAGCAGGTCCGCCGCCGTCAGGAACCGGCCCTCGCCGCGCCAGCCGCCGTCCGCGGGCACCCCGTCCGGCACGCCCAGCCCCGCGGCCCGCTCCCGCACCGTCGCCGCGAGCGCCGTCGCCGCCGCGTGCGCCGCCCGCCCCGCGACCACGACACCCGTCGACCCGTACGCGCCCGTGTCGAAGCCCGCGACGTCCGTGTCCGACTGCCGGATCCGCACCCGTCCCGGCACCGTGCCGAGCACCTGCGCGACGAGCTGGGCGTGCACCGTCGTCGAGCCGCTGCCGAAGTCCGCCGTCCCGACCTCGAGCTCGACCGTGCCGTCGGGGAGCAGCCGGACGACCGCGTCGGCGAAGTGCCCGCGCGGGGGGATCGTCGCGATCATCGCCAGCGCGACTCCCTGTCCCGTCGGCCACCCGGGCGGCGCCGGGACGTCGTCCGGGCCCGCGAGCGCGTCGGCCACGAGGTCCAGGCAGGCCCCCGCGCCGTGCTCGCCGTCGTACGTGATGTCTGCCGGCACGTGCTCCTCGACGGTCCGCACCGGGTCGCCGGGCCGGAGGACGTTGCGCCGCCGCAGCTCGACCGGGTCGATCCCGAGCGCGCGCGCCAGGTCGTCCATCGCCGACTCGACCGCGAACGTCACCTGGCCCAGCCCGTACCCGCGGAACGCCCCCGACGGCGGGTTGTTCGTGTACACCGACTGCGCGTCGACGCGGACGTTCGCGCACCGGTACACCGCGACCGACTCGTGCACCGAGTGGTACATCACCCCGACGCCGTGGTTCCCGTACGCACCGGTGTCCATGAGCTGGTCGACCGCGAGCGCCGTGAGCGTCCCGCCGGCGTCGGCCGCCACCGTGACGCGCACCCGCATCGGGTGCCGCAGCGGCGCCCGCGTGAACTCGTCCTCGCGCGACATCTCGTACTGCACCGCACGGCCCGTGCGCAGCACCGCGAGCGCCACGAGGTCCTCCGTGAGCAGCTCCTGCTTGCCGCCGAACCCGCCCCCGACCCGCGCCGTGAAGACGCGGACGCGCTCGCGGTCGAGGTCGAAGACGCGCGCGATCTCGTCGCGGACCAGGTAGGGCACCTGGCTGGACGTGCGCAGGACGAGGCGGCCGTCGGCGTCGAGCCACCCGCGCGTCGCGTGCGTCTCGAGGGCGACGTGGCTGACCCGGGCCGTCGTCCACGTGCCGGTGACGACGGCCGCGGCCCGCGCGACGGCGGCCGAGACGTCGCCGCGCTCGGCGTGCAGCTCGGCGACGGTGTTCCGGCCGGGGTCGACGAGCCGGCTCGTCGCGGCGTCCTTGTCGCCGTGCACGGCCCACGCGCCCGGGCGCCTCGCCTGCTCGGGGTCGTGCACGGCGGGCAGCACCGCGTACTCGACGACGAGCGCGGCCAGCGCACGCTCCGCCTCGGCGGGCGAGTCCGCGACGACGGCCGCGACGCGCTGGCCGCGGAACCGCAGGACGGGGTCGAGCACGCGCGTGTCGTCGGGGTCCTCCAGGCGGTTCTGGTGCCGGCCGGTGGAGAACAGCGTCGCGGGCGCGTCGGCGTGCGTGAGGACCGCCCGCACGCCCGGCAGGGCCAGCGCGGCTCGGGCGTCGACCGACACGACCCGCGCCGAGGCGTGCGGGCTGCCGAGCACCGCGAGGTGCAGCAGGTCCGGCGTGCGCACGTCGAGCGTGTACGGCTCGCGCCCGGTGACGACCCGGGTCGCGGCGGGGGCGGCCGCCGAGCCGCCCGCGGTCGCGTCGGGCTCGACGTTGACCGTGCCGTGCACGGCGTCGACGACCGACCGGTAACCCGTGCAGCGGCAGATGTTGCCCTTGAGCGCGCGCGGCAGGTCGGCGCGCTGCGCGTCGTCCAGCGCGGCGACGGTGACGACCATGCCCGCGGTGCAGAACCCGCACTGGAACCCCGCGGCGTCCACGAAGGCCCGCTGCACCGGGTGCAGGTCGTCGGGGGTGCCGAGCCCCTCGACGGTCGTCACCGCGGTCCCGTCGAGGCGGTGCGCCGGGTACAGGCAGGAGTGCACGGGTGCGCCGTCGAGCAGCACCGTGCACGCGCCGCAGTCGCCCGCGTCGCAGCCCTTCTTCACGCCGTGCACGCCCTGCTCGCGCAGCAGGGTCCGCAGCACCTGGCCGGGGCGTGGTTCGACGTCGACGGTCCGCCCGTCGACCTCCAGCCGGACCCTCACGCCGCACCTCCGGCGAGCTCGTCGCGCAGCTCGCGCGCGAACCGCAGCGTCGTCGCGCGACGCCAGCGGGGGTCGCCGTGCGGGTCGTCGTACCAGTCGCCGATCGCGTCGACGGCGTCGACGACGTCGGCAGCGGTCGGCACGTCGGTCGGCACGTCGGTCGGCAGGGCGGGGAGGCGGACCTGGCGGGGGCGGTCGGTCGACGCGGTGACGGTGAGCACGAACGTGCCGTCGGCGTCGCGGCGGGCCAGCACGAACGCTGCCGACCGCCCCAGCGCGCTGAGGGAGGCCCGGCGCGAGGCGACGCGGGCCGTGAGCGCGTGCTCGGGCAGGTCCACCGCGCGCAGCACCTCGCCGGCCCGCAGGGCCGTGCGGCGCACGCCCGTGACGAGGTCCAGCACGGGGACGCGACGCTCGCCGCCGTCGGGCGTCCACACCAGGGCGGTCCCGTCGAGCGCCGCGGCGAGCGCGATCATCGGCCCCGCGGGCAGTGCGAGGCAGAGGTTTCCGCCGACGGTCGCGACGCGGTGGATCTTCCACGAGCCGAGCAGCGCGTCGACCGCGGTGCCGAACAGGGACTGGGCGGACCACCCGGGCTGTGCCGGGATCGCGGCGAGCTCCGCGAGGGTGCACGTCGCCGCGACGCGCAGGCCGTCGGGCGTCCGGGTCCACGGTTCCCAGCCGGCCGTCGTGACGTCGACGAGCCCGTGCACGCCCGGCTGCGGCTCGGAGAACAGCCACGTGCCGCCGCCCAGCACGACCTCGCCCGGGAGCGGCACGGTCTGCGGGCGGGTCCGGGCGACCCGCACGTCGCGCACGTCGACGAGGTCCATGGCCTGAGGGAACAGCACCTGCGTGTCCGGCGTGTAACCCACGCCTGCACCAGGATGCCCGAGTCGCCCCGGACCGTGCTCGGACGCCGGCCCAGCGTGCGTCGCGTGCGCTACGCCGTCGGGTCCACCACCCAGGCGAGCGCGTCCGCCGCGGCCGTGAGCACCGAGATGTGGCCCGCGCCCGGCACCACCCGCAGGCGGGCACGCGGCAGGTGCGCCGCGAGCCACCGCGCGTGCGACGGCGGGACGACCCGGTCCTCGGCGCCGTGCAGCAGCAGCACGGGTGCCCGGACGTCGGCGACGTCGAAGCCCCAGGGCGCGACGTAGGCCAGGTCGTCGTCGATGAGGGGTCCGGGACCGCCCGCGGCGGCGGGGCCGACGACCGAGTCGAACCAGGACCACTCACCGTGCAGCGCGTCGAGGTCGGCGGCGGTGAACTCCGGGTCGTACGCGGCGCCGGACGCCTCGTGGGCCTCCTTGGCGGCCCGCCCCGCGGCGGCTGCGCGCAGCGACGCCACGCCCGAGGCGGCCATGCCGTCGAACCAGTCGAAGCCGTCGACGCCGTGGGCGGCGTACGGCGCGAGGCCGGCGCCGCTGACGACGGCCGTCACCCGGTCGGGCAGCAGCGCGGCGCACGCGAGCGCGTGCGGCCCGCCCCCGGAGTGCCCGAACGTCGCGAACCGCTCGACTCCCAGTGCATCCGCGACGGCGCCGGTGTCGGCCGCCGCCGAGCCCACCGTGCGGCCGGGAGCCGCGGTCGAGCCGCCGTACCCGGGTCGGTCGTGGGACACGAAGCGCACGCCGAGCCGGTGCGCGGTCGCGAGGAGCGGCTGCGGGGGCGTCCCGATGTTCGGCGTGCCGTGGTGCCACACGACGACGTGCGGGGCGTCCTCGGGACCGGTGTCGTAGGCGTGCAGCGTGCGGCCGTCGGGCAGCCTGACGTCGAGCTCGCGGGTCATCCCGTCATGCTGCCCGACGGGCTGGGGTCGTGCGCCGCGACGGCACCCGGCTCGCGTGCGCTCACGGTGCGGGTCGCCGGGTCGTGCGGACGGGCCGCCGCCCGGTCGGTCGTCGTGCGCGTCGCCTGCCGGAAGACGGCCGTGCGCTGCACCCGGTACCCGACGAGGAACAGCACCAGGTCGGTGACGACCTTCGCGGCGAGGAGCGGCAGGCCGAGGTGCGTGAGGGCGACGAGGCTGCCGTACCCCGCGAGCAGGAGCGTCCCGGCGAGCAGCGCGTACGCGACGGCCTCGCGCAGCAGCGGCCCGCGGGTGCGGCGCCGGAACACCCAGCGCCGGTTGAGCCCGAAGTTCACGGCCGCGCTCGCCAGGCGAGCACCGACGGCCGCCGCCAGCAGCGACCCGGTGAGCGCGGCGAGGACGAGCAGGCTCAGCACGTCGACGACGAACCCCACGAGCGACGACGCGACGAACCGCAGCAGCGGTGCGTACACCCGCACGGAGTCCACGACGGGGCGGAAGTGCGACGAGGAGTTCTTGTCGAGGTACACCGTCGCGATCGGGACCTCGACCACCGCACGCCTCTCCTCGACCGCGCGCAGCAGGACCGACAGCTCGTACTCGAACCGGTCGCCCGGCACCTCGAGCAGCCACGGCAGGACGGTCGCCGGGTACCCCCGCAGGCCGGTCTGGGTGTCCTGCAGCGCGCGGCCCGTGCCGAGCCGGAACGCGACCCGGGTCGCGGCGTTGCCCCACCGGCTGCGCGCCGGCACGTCGTCGCCCGCGAACCGCCGGGCACCGAGCACGACCGCGGCGTCGCCGTCCGCGACCCGCCGGGCGACCGTGAGGACGTCGCGCACGAGGTGCTGCCCGTCGCAGTCCGCGCACACGACGTCCTGGCCCGGGTAGGCGCGCAGGACGTGCGCGACGCCGGTGCGCAGGGCCGCACCCTTGCCGCGGTTCACCCGGTGCGCCACGACGTCCGCCCCGGCGCGGCCCGCCGCCGCGACGACCGCCGTGTGCGCGGGGCCGCTGCCGTCGTCGACGACGACCACGGGGACGTCGGGCGCGGCGCGCCGCAGCGCCCGCACGAGGGCGACCAGGCGCTCGTCGGGCTCGTAGGCGGGGACGAGGACGACCACGGCTCAGCCGCCCGTCCGCGTCGCGGTGCTCAGCCCGCCGACGTACAGGACGTCCGACGTGCCGCGCTCCTGCCCGCGGCCGAGCGGGTCGTTGACGAGCTCGCCGCCGAACACCATGGTCGACGACCCGCCGCCGTCCAGGTTGTAGGCCGTCGTCGCCCCGAGGTCCTGCAGGATCTGCGCGAGCCCGGTGAGCGTGACGCCCGCGCTGTACCCCGGGCTGCGGCCGTCGACGACGACGAAGACCAGGTGGTTGTCGTCGACGATGCCGACCGCGGTGCGGGGCTGCTCGCCCTGGATCGAGTGGTTGCCGACGTTCGTGTCGACCTCGACGTCCTCGATGCCGTCGACGACCTGCCCGTCCTCGAGCAGCGCGGGGCCGAACGACAGTGTGGTCCACACGCCCGCCGCCACCAGCGTGTCGGCGTCGGTGGTCGTCTCGTCGTACACCTCGACGTGCCCGTCCCGGTAGAACGCGAGACCCTGCCGGGCGCCCTCGTCGCGGAACACCACGCCGTTGCGGATGACGATCCCCGTGTCCCGGAACCCGTAGTAGTCGCCGTTGACCGCGAGCACCGCGTCGTTGTCGGCGGCGATGTCGGACGTCGTCTCCGTGATGTTCGTGCCGAACTGGTCCTGCGCGAACGCGGACCGCAGCACGGTCGCGTCGGACAGCACGACGTCCGCGACGTAGTACGTCACCGTTCCGTCGCCGGACCCGGTCGTGACGGTCGAGACCGTGACCTGCGCGTCGTCCGACGTGTAGGTGGTGTCGGTGAGGGTCCCCGCGGCGGGCTCGGCGTCGGCGGTCGTGCCCGCCTGCTCGGCGACGTACGAGTCGACGTCGTCGATCGCGACGTGCTCGACGACGTAGCGGTCGAGCGCCCAGGCGGCCGTGCCGCCCAGGGTGAGGACGGCGGTGAGGGACGCGGCGAGGACGACGCGGTGCGTCCGGTGTCTGCGGGACGGGGGAGCGGTGGTCATGCCCCCTGTCTAGGCAGCGGCCCGGTGCGTGCGGTGTGCCGCGGCTGTGGTCCGCCTGTGCCACGGGTCTGCCGAGCCGCACGACGCGGCGAGTGGTCGTCCGGGCGCGCGCCCGGGCACCGGGACGCCCTAGCCTTGCGCGAGGCGACGGGGACCGGCAGCAGGCCGGCGGTCCGTCCGGGGCCCGTGCGGGCGGACGAGGGAGAACTGATGGCAGGCGGTCTGGCGGCGCTCCTGGACGACATCGCGGCGCTGGCGAAGCTCGCCGCGGCGTCCGTCGACGACGTCGGCGCGGCCGCGGGGCGCGCGAGCGCGAAGGCCGCGGGCGTCGTCATCGACGACACCGCCGTCACGCCCCGCTACGTGCACGGGTTCACGCCCGACCGCGAGCTGCCGATCATCCGCCGCATCGCCGTCGGCTCGCTGCGCAACAAGCTGCTGTTCATCCTCCCGGCCGCCCTGCTGCTCAGCCAGTTCGTGCCGTGGCTGCTCACGCCGATCCTCATGGTCGGCGGCGCCTACCTGTCCTACGAGGGTGCCGAGAAGATCTGGGAGCTCGTCAGCGGGCACGCGAAGGAGCACACGAGCGTCCCCGCGGCCGCGCAGGGCGCCGACACCGAGAAGTCGATGGTCGGCGGCGCGATCCGCACCGACTTCATCCTGTCCGCCGAGATCATGGTCATCGCGCTCAACGAGGTCGCCGACGAGCCGTTCGTGTCGCGCGCGATCATCCTCGCGGTCGTCGCGCTCGGGATCACCGCGCTCGTCTACGGCGTGGTCGCGCTCATCGTGAAGATGGACGACATCGGCCTGCACCTCGCCGAGCGCCGCAACGGCGCCGTCGCCGCCACGGGACGCGTCCTGGTCCGCGCGATGCCGAAGATCCTGTCCGTCCTGTCGACCGTGGGGATCGTCGCGATGCTGTGGGTCGGCGGGCACATCCTGCTGTCCGGCGTCGACACGCTCGGCTGGCACGCGCCGTACGACCTGCTGCACCACCTCGAGGAGGCCGTGCACGGCGTCCCCGGCGTCGGCGGGTTCCTCGCGTGGCTCGTCGACACGCTCGGCTCGGCCCTCGTCGGCCTCGTGGTCGGTGCGGTGCTCGTCGCCGTCATGCACGTGATCCCGCGCCGCAAGCCCGCAGCCGCGCACTGATAGCGGGCGCCGGTCAGGAGGCCGGGGCCTGCTCGTCGAGCAGCTCGTGCAGGGTGTCCGCGCGCAGCGCGTCCATGAGCGCGTCGAACGGTGCGGCGTCGGGCACCAGCACGGGCGTCCCGTCGGGAGCCGTGCCGAGCGTCGTCGGGGCCGCGACGACGTCCACGTCGCCCGGGCCGAGCCGCCGCAGGCTCGTCACCAGGCCGAGCATCGCGCCCGAGTCGAGGCTCTCGTCGACGGCGACCGACGCCGACAGCACACCCAGCAGCTCGGTCCAGACGGCGGGGTCGCCGCGCACACCCGGGTCGCCGAGGCGCGTGACGATCGCCTCGAGCCACGCCTGGGCCCGCAGGGTGCGCTCGACGTCGTCCGTGGACCCCTCCATCCACAGCAGCGCCAGGTCGCCGCTCAGCCGGTGCGGACCCGCCGGGACCAGCACGCGCCCGCGCGCCACCAGGTCCTGCGGGACGTCGACGTCGACCCCGCCGAGGGTCTGGGTGACACGGCCGAACGTCGTCGCGTGGGTGAGCGCGACGTGGTCGAGGCGCACGTCCACGAGCGACTCGACCGCCTCGACGGCCCCTGTCGGACCGGCGAGGCCGAACGCCGAGCGCAGCGTCCCCGGCCCGCGGCCCGGGACGTCCACCCACAGGTCCGGCGGCAGCAGGACGACCTGCGCGCGTGTCCGGTCGCCCGAGACGTGCGCGAGCATGACGACGTCGGTGAGGTTCGCGGCGTCCGCCCAGGCGGCCGGGCCGGACGCGGCGGCGTCCTCCGCGGACCCGAGCACGAGGACCGTCATCGGCGGGCGCGACGGGGCGTCCGGGTCGGGCGGGACGTACGGCGCGGGGCGGGTCGGCAGCGCGGCGAACGGGTCGGGGAACCGCTGGACGCGGGCGTCGAGGCGGTCGAGCGCGACGATCGCCCCGACGGCGACCACGACGAGCAGCGCCACGACGGACGCCAGGACCACCCGTCCCACCCGGTGCGCCCGGCGCGGGGGACCACCGGGCGACGCCGGAGCCGGCACGACGGGCGGCGGTGCGTCCGGCTCGCCCGGCGCCGGGGCGGGACGCACGGCGTGCGCGATCCCCTCGACGGCGGCCAGCACCTCCTGCCACGCGGCCTGGTGGCCCCGGTCGTCCAGGCCCTCGGCGTCGAGCACGTCGTCGTCGGCCTCCGCGTCCGGTGGGGTCGGCCCGCGGTGCCGCTGCGCACCCGCGACCAGCGCGTCGAGCCGGTCGGCCGTCCCCTCACCCGGAAGAGCCGACGCGCTGAGCGTCGCGGCCACGCGGGCAAGCTCGCGCAGCGTGAACGTGCGGCGCACCGCCGCGGGCACCACCCGGACGACCTCGGCACGCTCCGCCCGGCTCGTCGTGAGGACCAGGTCTGCCGCCCGCACGTCCTGCGGGGCGAGCTCGCGGGCCGCGAAGCCGTCGACGGGCAGGTCCGCGGCCACGAGCAGGTCCGCGACGCCGGCGTCCAGCGGCGCGCCGGGGGTCGCGTGCGTGCCCGCGCTCGCGAACCCGACCGTGCCGTCCCCGCCCAGCCGGGCGTGCAGCAGCCGCTCGGCTGCGGGGGACCGGCAGGTGTTGCTGCTGCCGACCACCAGCACGTCGAACCGTCGGGCGTCCGGGGACGGGGGCGCGACCCGGGGGCTCGGGCTCACCGCCCCATTCTGGTCACCCGCCCACCTGCCGCGCCATGCCTGCAGCGGGCGAGGTCTGGACGACCGTGCGGGCTAGCTCTTCTCGTCGGACGCGTCCGCGGCCGCCGCCTTGATCTCCTCCGCGTCGGCCTTCGCGATGGCCTTCTCCGCGATCGCCGCCGCCTTGTCGAGCGCCTTGCGCAGCTCGACCGCCGCCGGGTCCGACACGAGCGCCACGATCCCCGAGTGCCCGGGCTCGATCGCGTCCTTGAGCTCCTCCGCGAGCTCCTTGCGCCGGTGCAGCTCGACGCCCTTGCCGGTCGCCGCACCGATCGCACCGAGCGCCGCGGCGCTGCCGAGGATCGACGGCGGGAAGATCAGGCCCAGCGCCACACCGCCGACGACACCCCATCGCAGGCCCCGGCGCGTGCTGTGGTCCGTCGCCTTGAGGATCTCCAGGTCACCGCCCGCGTCCCGCTTGACGACGAGGACGCCGTCCACCTTGAGCGTCGTGCCGTCCTCCGCCCCCTTGAGCGCCTCGTACGCCTCCCACGCCGTGTCGGTGTCGGCGAAGTCGGCGACGATCAGGGCGTACGCGCCGTCCGACACGGCGGCGATGTCGAAGTCGGTCTGGTCCTCGGACATGGTGTGCTCCTCCGGGTCGTGCGCGAGTGGGCTCCCGCTGCGCCGACCGTAGGTCGCACGCCCGCCACGTCGCCTCCCTCGCGCCGGGTGAGGCTTCGCGGTGCGAATCGTGCCGTCAGCGCACGTGCGTGCGGCGAGTGGGCCACGCCCGGAAGACGTGGCCGTCCTCGCGCACGCCGACCAGGCCCTCCTCGATGAGCTCGCACGCGACGTGCGTCACGCCCGCCTCGCGCGCCCACGACGCGAAGACCCGGAAGCCGACCGGTCCCGTGCCCTCGAGCGCGGCCAGGATCCGGCGACGCACGCGCAACGCCTCCGGTGACCGGTCGGCGTGCGGTGCGAGCGGCTCGTCGGCGCGTGGTGTGATCGGGTGGTCGGCAGTGCGCACGGTGGTCGTCCTCGGTCTCCGGCACGGTCGGCCGGGTGGGTGGGGTTCGGGTCATCGCAGGTCGGTGCAGGGGGCAGCTCGTTGCGGGGCGGAGCGGACCGGTCGGGCGACCGGTCCGCTCGGCGGGGCGCGTGCCTCGTCGCTCGTGCCCGCACGACCCAGACTCGCGCCGGGCATGACCCCCAGGTCACCCCACCGGGCACGGTGAGTGCGCGACGGCCCGCCGCTGGTGCCCCGGGACCCCGGCACTGGGTACCCGCCACGGGCGGGTCGGCACCGCGGCGCGCACCTGTGGCCGCCGGCCGTCGCGCGACGCGTCCGCGGCGCGGCAGGTGACACACGCCGACCCGGCTAGCGTGGACACCCATGGAAGCCCTGGACGACGTCGCGCGGAGGGTCGCCGGCTACCTCGCCGACGGCGTCAGCGTCGAGCTCGTCGGCCTGCGCGGCTCCGGGCGCAGCCAGACCGTCCGGCGCGCGACCGACCTGCTCGGCGACGACGGCGTCGCGACCCTGCGTCTCGCGGGCGTCGTCGCCCTGCGCGACCGGCCCCTCGCCGCGCTCGCCGCGAGCGGGCTGCCGATGCCCGCCGGACCGACCACCGTCGCGGGTGCGGCGGCCGCGATCCTCGACGTCGTGACGTCCCGCGACCGCGTGGTCGTCGCGGTCGACGACGCGGACGACCTGGACGACGCCAGCATCGGCGCGCTCATGGTGGCCCGCACCCGGCAGCCGTTCGCCGTCGTCGCGAGCGGCCGACCGTCGGGCCGGCGCCGGTCCACCGCCCCCGCCCTGACGACGGAGATGCAGCCCGGCGTGCGCGTCACCCTCGCCCCGCTGCGCTTCGAGCAGCTGCACCGGCTCGTGCACGACCTGCTCGGCGGGCCCGTCGACCCGACGCTCGTCGCCCGCGTCGCGACGAAGTCCGGCGGGCTGCCCGGGCTGGTCCGCGCGGTCGTCGACACCGGTCGACGCACCGGACGGCTCGTCGAGCGCGGCGGGATGTGGGTCTGCCCCGGCGAGCTGTGGAGCGACGAGCTCGCGCACGCCGTCGAACCGCTGCTCGTCGACGTCGACGACGACGGCCTCGACGTCCTGACGATCCTGTCCGTGGTCGGGGCCGTCGACCTCGTGACCCTCGCGGGCGCCACGTCGTGGGACGCGCTGAACCGGCTCGACGACGCCGGGCTCCTCACCGTCGCCGGGGGACCCGACGCCCCCGTCGTGGGCGTGTACCCGCCGATCGTCGCCGAGCACGTCCGCCGCACGACCACGGCCACCCGGCGCACGCAGGCCGCCCTGGCCGCCCGCCGCACCGACCCGCACCCCCGGCCGACCGCGCCCGGGGAGCCGGGCGACTGGTCCGTCGGCGGGGGAGCGGTGCTGCTCAGCCGGCGCGTCACCGAGCACTGGGCCGACGAGGTGCGGGCCCGGCGGACCGCCTGGGAGTCCCACCGCGGACCCGCCACCGCCGTACCGCTGCTCACCGCCCTGCACGCGGCGTCCGCGACGCGCACCGCGATCGACGACGTCGTCGCCCGGACCGACCTCGACCTCGACGACGACGAGTCGCGCGCGCTCCTCGCGACGTGGCACGCCACCTACCAGGCCTTCGACGGGCACGACGTCGGGCGGGCGACCGCGACGCTGCGGTCCGAGGCCGCGCACGTGCCCGCGTTCGACGCGTTCCTGCGCTCGGTCGAGGCCCACCTGCGGTTCGTCCGGGCGGGACGTCCCGCCGACGGGCTGCTCGCACCACCGGCGCCCGACGAGCACCGGTTCGGCGCCGAGGGCCTCGACGCGGTCGGCATCGAGGTCGCCCTCGCGGCGGGCCGGCCCCGCGCCGCCCTCGCCGCGCTCGAGCCGTACGCGCCGCACTACCCGTTCTTCGCCCGGCACGGCGACATCTGCCGCGGACTCGGGCTCGTCCTCGCCGGGCAGGTCGACGACGGCGTCGCCTGGGCGCTCGACCGACTCGCCGAGATGCGCGACCAGCTCGACCCGGGCCCGATCCAGGCGCACGCCTATGTCGCGGGCCTCGGCCTCGCGCTCGCCGGGCGGCTCCAGGAGTTCGAGGACCTCCTCGCCGACGTCCTGACGCTCGCCGCCGCCCCGACCCTGCACACCCACTACCAGGCGGGCCTGCTGTGCCTCGCGTCCGTCGTCGCCGGGTGGCGGGGGCGGACCGCGTACGCGCAGGCCCTCGCCGCGCAGGTCCGCGACCTCAGCGCGGACGTCGGACCGTTCCCCGTCATGCTGCCGAGCACCCTGCTGGCCCTCGTGCGCGGCGCGGGCGGCGACGACGTGCACGACGAGCTCTGGGCCGCCGCCGACGAGTGCTTCACGCGCGGCTACCTCGCCTCGGGCCTCATCGTCGGGATCGCCTCGGTCGAGCGCCGACCCGTCGCCGACCGGGCCGAGCGCCTCGCGCACGAGGCGACCGCCACCGACGGGCTCCTGCTGCCCGCCCTCGGGCGGTACGCGCTCGCGCTCCGCGACGGCGACCCCGCGGCGCTCGCGGCGTGCGGCGACGAGCTCGCACGTGCCGGGAGCACGCTCTTCGCGGCCCGCGCCGGCATCGGCCGCGCCCGGGCGCTGCGCCGGCAGGGCGACCTCGCGGGTGCGGCGGTGCAGGCGGTCGCGACGTGGCGCGAGTTCCAGGAGTTCGCGCCCGAGCAGAGCGGGCTGTTCCTGCCGCTCGCCCGCGCGGTCGACCTCTCGCCGCGTGAGCGGGAGATCGCCGCGATGGTGGGGGCGGGCATGGTGACCGCCGCGATCGCCGCGGCGCTGCACCTGTCGGTCCGCACCGTGGAGAACCACATCTTCAGCGCCTACCGCAAGGTCGGCGTCGACAACCGCGACGCGCTCGCGGAGGCCGTCACGACCTGGCTCGTCGCCCCCGAGGACTGAGCCGCTACCTGGCAGCACCCTGGCCGGTCCCCGGTCGCCGTCACCGCGCTACTCAGCGTGCCGCGCCGCGCCCGCAACCGGGCGGGTGGCCGGGTTCGCTGGACCGCAGAGGCGCCCACCGGGGGTGCCGTGACGGAGGTCGGGATGTCCACGGAGCACACGAGCGGCCGGCGGGTCGAGGAGCAGGCGCACCACGAGGAGCGGGCCAGGCGACGCAAGGCCGTGGTCGCGTGGGGCGCGGTCGCGGGGGTCGTGGTCCTCGCCACGACCGCGGCGTTCACCGACGTCGCGCGCCTCAACCTCGGCACCGAGGGGCTCGGCGGCGTGGACGCGACCTACGACCTGCAGGTCGCGGGCACGGACGTCGACGGGCGCGTGGTGCCGGGCACGTGGCAGCAGGCCGACGCGGCCGAGGGCGTCCCGCTCCTCGTCGAGGGAGCGCAGTCGATGTTCCCCGGCTCCGCCCCGGTCACGGTCGAGGTGCCCGTGCGCAACGCGTCGCCGGTGCTCGACTCCAGCCTCGGCCTGACCCTCGCGACGCTCGCCGACGACGAGGCCGCCGGACGGGTGACCGACGCGACGTACCTGGGTCAGCTGCGGTTCGACGTGGACATGCCCGCGACGAGCGTGTCGGCCGCCCCGGTGACGCACGACGGCCTCACCGCGGCCGAGCTCGTCGCGCTGCCCCTGAACGACCTCGCCGCGGGGGAGGAGAGCGTCGTGGTCGTGACGATCTCGCTGCTCAGCCTGGAGGACGGGTCGAACCCCGGCGCGGACAACGTCCTGTCGGGCAAGGGGGCGGCGCTGCAGGCGCAGCTCCACGGCTCGTCGGTCTCCTGACCACGCACCGCGGCGGGCACGGCCCGGGCGCCCAGCCGTCCGGCGCCGTGCCCGTCGGGCCCGCCCGGCGGCGCTGGGTCCGAGCGCTCGCGGCCGCCGGGCTCGTCGTCGCGCTCGCCTCGACCTGGTGCGTCACCTCGACGTCGGCCGCCTTCAGCGACCACGCGGCGGCCCGCCTCGGGTCGGCGGGGACGGTCGGCGGCGCGTACGACCTCGCGGTCCGCACCGCCGACGGGACCCTCCACCAGGGCCACCCGACGGCGGTCACGCTCGACACGACGGGCCTGGGCCGTGTCCCGGCCCGCGGTGCCGGTCCCGAACCCGTCGTGACCCTCGCGGTCGTCACGACGACCGAGGCCACCGGGCCCGTCACCCTCACCCTCGCGAGCGCCCGCCCCGCCGCCCCCGCCGACCCCGGCACCGGGACGAGCGCCGACCCGTTCGACCAGGTCCTCGCGACCGTGAGCGTCGACGGCACGGTCGTGGCCGACCACGTGCCGGCGGCGGCGCTCGGCGCCGTCCGCCTGGACGGCTGGGAGAGGGACGTCCCGCGGGAGGTCGCGGTCGCGTTCGCCCTCCTGCCGGGCCCCCAGGGCAACCCCTACTACTACGACCGGGAGCTGCAGGTGCGGATCACGCTGACCGGGAGCACGACGTGACCCCCCGCCGCGCGCTCGCTGCCGTCGGCGCGCTCGCCGTCGTCGTCGGCGCCGCCCTCACCTCCACGACGACGGCCGCGTACCACGACACGGTCGCCGCGCAGACCCCGGAGGGTGGGCTGCGGACCGCGACCCACGCGTACACCCCGCAGCAGACGTACCTGGCCGGGACCGCGACGGCGCTCGGCGACGACGGGTCGATCGCGGTGTGGGGCTACCGCGGGAACGGCCTGTCGGGCACCGGCGCCACCACCGTCGCGTCGTCCGCCCCGGTGACGGTCCTCACCCTCCCGCACGACGGCCACCCCGCCGGGCGCCGGTCGGCGGTGCGGCTCGCCGGGGTCAGCCTCGACAACTTCTTCGCGACCGACCCCGCCTACACCGGCCTCGCGGCGCTGTCCGACGACGGCCGCGTCTACACCTGGGGCGGGAACCAGGTCGCGCACGTCATGGGACGGCCCGGCCCGTGGACCACGCCCGGCCAGGTCGCGATCCCGGACCACGTCGTCGACCTGGTCTCGACCGCGTCGGTCTTCGTCGCGCTGACCTCGACCGGCGACGTCTACACCTGGGGCTACGCGCAGGGCCGAGGCGTCACCGGGCAGGGCACGCTCACGGCGTCGAGCGCCGCACCGACGCGCATCCTCACCGGCGTGCACTCCGTCGGCGCCGGGGTCTGGAACGCCTGGGCGATCCGCGGTGACACGGTCGCGGGCGACGCGACGACCGGCGTCCAGTGGTGGGGCTGGGCCAACGCCGGCACGTTCGCGACCGACCCGTCGGGAGACCGCGGGAGCACCTCGCGGGCCGTCCCGACCCAGTCCGTCGCCCTGTCCGCGCTCACGACCACCGGCTGTGCCCGGCCCGGGGTCGTCGCCGGCTCCCCGCAGGACACCTGCCGGGTCCGCACGCTGACCGGTCACTACTACGGCAACCAGGCCCTCCTCGACGACGGCACGCTCCTCACCTGGGGCGACGAGGGCGAGTGGGGCACCGGCCGGACCGGCGACGAGAGCCGGCCGACACCTCTGGTGCTCGCGCCCGGCGTCACCGCCGTCCAGGTCGCCGACACCGAGGACTACGTCCTCGTGCGCGGGTCCGACGGCTCGGTGTACGCGTATGGCCGCTACGCCTGGGCGTGGGGACCGCACCCCACGACCGGCGCCACCTCCAACGTCAACCTGCGCACCCCCACCCGGCTCGCCGCGCTCGGCGACCAGGTCGCGCACGTCGCGGGCCACGGCTACACGGGGCACGCCCTGCTGACCGACGGCGCCCTCGTCAGCTGGGGCGGCAGCGACCAGGGCGGCAGCGACAACACCCACCGGCCGGTCCGCGACGGATACGCCACCACCACGACCGGCACGACCACGTCCGCGGGGCTCACCCGGTTCGTCATGCCGGGGACGGGAGCCACCCCATGACCACCCCACCCGCCACGCGCCGCCCCGCCCGGGCCTGGCACCGTCGACCCGGTCGCCGCACCACCGTCGGGGTCGTCGCCGTCGCCCTCGCCGGCGGCGCGGTCCTCGGGTCCACGACCACGACGTCCGCCGCGTACACCGACGACGCCACGCTGCGCCTCGGCAGCACGGGCCTCGGGTCGACCGCGCCGTTCGACGTCGTCCTCGTCGAGGACGGCACCGCACGGCAGGCCGGTCCCGGTGCCGAGGTCCGCCTGCCCGGTGCGGAGGACGGGCTGGTGCCCGGCCGCACCGTCGAGCACGAGCTCGTCGTCGCCAACAACGACCCCCACGTCGCCGCCGCGCTGACCCTCACCGTCGACGCCGCACCCGTGCCCGGCACCCCCGACATCACGCCCCACCTGCGCGTCACCGTCCTCGCGCAAGACGGCACCGCGCTCGCGGGCGACCCCGCGGCCCCGGCGGCGGGCGCCCTCCCCGGCACCCCGGTGGCCGTCGGCGTCGTCGGCTCGCGCGGTGCGGGGCCGGTACCGGACGGTGCGCCGTGGGCCGCGGGTGCGGACGGCTCGACGACCCGCGTGCGCGTCCTGCTGCACTACGTCGACCACCCGGCGACCGCGGCCCTCAACGGCGGCCGCGCGACCGTGGGCCTGCGCGTGGGCGCGACGTCCGTGGAGGTCGCACCGTGAGCGCGGACGCACGCGTCGTTCCCGGTCAGGGGCCCGCCCCCGCCCGGGGCCGGTGGCGCCGTCCCGCGGCGCGCGCGCTGCGGGTCCTGCGGGACGCGCTGCTCGACGTCGGTGCGGTCGTCGGCACGGCCGCCGTCGTCGCCGTCGCCGTGTGCCTGTTCGCAGGGGTGCGCCCCGCGATCGTCGTGTCGGGCTCCATGGCGCCCGGCATCCCCGTCGGCGCCCTCACGGTGGCCCGGACGGTCCCCGCCGACGCGGTGGCCGTCGGCACGGTCGTCACGCTGCCACGGCCCGACGGCCACGGGCTCGTGACGCACCGCGTCGTCGCGTCCGAGCCGGGTCCGGCCGGCGCCACCCGCCTCACGTTGCAGGGCGACGCGAGCTCCCTGCCCGACCCGGTCCCGTACGACGTGCGGGACGTCGGCGTCGTCCTCGGGTCGGTCCCGCGGGTCGGCGCGGCGGTCGCCTGGCTGCAGCAGCACCTGGTGGTCGTCGTGCTGGGTCTCGTCGCGCTGCTCGCGCTCGCGACCGTGCCGGCGCGTCGTCGCCCTCCGGCGGACGAGGCAACCCGTTCTGGGACCTCATGAGCCTCGGCATCGCCGCCCACCTGCGGGACCGGCGCGGCTGGACCACGCTCACCGACGACGACGCGAACCTCGCTGCCGTCGCCGAGCACCGGCGCGGCGATGGAGGACCGCGTGCGTCCTTCCACGCGCACGGCGCCGTGTCCGCGGACCTCAGCCACGAGGACGACGGCAGCGCGCCGCTCGACCCTGCCGACGCCGAGCGGATCTACGCCCGGGCCGTCGCCGGCACCGTCACGGCCGTCGAGGTCGTCGCGCTGCGCCGCACATGCTGCTCGAGATGGCACGCATATCCACCCAGGACGCCGTGGTGGTTGCTCGACGCCCCGACCTCGATCCTGCGCTGGCGCGAGGCCGTGACCGAGATCGTCGGTCTCAGCCGCACCAGCGGGTTCATCGACGACACGCGCGCGCTGTGCTCGATCCCCGCACGCCACGACATGGCCCGCCGGGTCGACGCCGGGTTCCTCGCGGGCCTCGTCGCGGCGCACCGGCTCGACGAGCGGGAGGCCGCCGACGCGGCCGTGGACCTCGTCGTCGGGCGTCCCGCCGAGGTCTTCCGGCTGGACCGGTCCTGAGCGGGGCGCGCGTCGGGACCTTCTGACCTGCCGCACGGCCCCGGCCGGTGGAGACGATGGAGGTGTCGGCGGGTGCTCGCCCTGGCCGGGCACGGTGGCCCGTCGGGGGAGGAGCGCGGCCATGGCACGCACCTGGGACGTCACGGTCTACGTGTTCGCGTCGCACGACGCGGCCGGGCACGACGACGTGACCAAGGCGCACGCTGTCCTCGCGACCTCCGGCGGCGCGACGGTCGACGGCTACGGCCGCGCCGACGACGACGAGGCCCACGCCGCGCGCTGCGCCGCGGCGCCCGACGACCACGCGGTCGCCGCGGCCGCGGGTGCGCTGCGCGACCTGGCCCGACGGCTTCTGGGCGAGGCCGAGGACCTCGCGGGCACCGAGCCGGACGAGCCCGCACGGGCGCGTCGCCCGGCCTGACCCGCCGCGGCGGCCGACCACCGAGAGCGTGCTGTCGCGCGGGACGATCTCGCGCAGGCGCGTGCGGCCGCCGACGGCCGTGTCCCTCGTGGCACCGGCGGGGAACGGCGAAGGGCCCGGCTCCCCCTCGGAGCCGGGCCCTCTGCGCCGGCGGCCGGACGCGTCCCTGGCGATCGTCCAGGGGCGCGGGCCGCCGCGCGGGGTGGTCGTCGCCTGCATCGCACCGGCGGCGGCCGCCCCGAGGAACGTCTCAGCCGTCGTCGTGCACGACCATCACCGGCACCGTCGCCTCGCGCAGCACCGCGCTGCTGACCGAGCCGAGCAGCATGCCGCGGAAGCTGCCGAGGCCGCGCGACCCGACGACCACGAGCGCCGCGGCGGCGCCGAGGGTGACGAGCGCGTCGGCCGGGTCGTCGTCGACGAGCGCGAGCTCGACGGTCAGGCCCTCGTGCTCCGCCCGGAGCGTGTCGACGACGGCCAGCGCGGCCCGGTGCGTCGGGTCGTCCTCGTCGTCGGTGGCCAGGGGCGGCACGCTGCCGCGACCGTACGGGTCGGGGATCGTCGCGCGGGCGTGCACGACGCGCAGCGGCCGGCCGAGCATCCACGCCTCGCGGGCCGCGAGGTGCGCCGCGACGAGCGACGCGGACGAGCCGTCGACCCCGACGACGACCGCGGCGTCGGCGGGGGTGGCCCGGAACGGGTCCGAGCGGACGACGGCGACCGGGCAGCGGGCGTGCGCCGCGACGTGCACCCCCGTGGAGCCCGTGCGGCCGGGTCCCGTGCGCACGCGGGCGCCGACCACGACGAGCGCGGCGTCGGAGCTCAGCTCGCGCAGGCAGGGCGCGACGCGGCCGTGCATCGCCCGGGTCTCGACGTGCAGGCCCGGGTGCCGCTCCTCGACGAACGCCGCCTGCTCGTCCAGGTACTCCTTGACCCTGGTCTCCAGGTCGGCCCCGACGGGGACGGGGTACCAGCTCCAGGCCATCGTCTGCCAGGCGTCGTCGACCGTGCGCACCAGCAGCAGGTCGGCGCGCCGGCGAACGGCCTCGTGGACGCCCCAGTCGAGCGTCAGTGCGCTGTGCGGCGAGCCGTCGAGGGCGACGACCACCGGTCCGTCGGCACGCATGGGATGCCTCCTCGCCTCGGGCGCAGTGCCCGGCCGGACGTCCGCCGGCCACGGTGCCGCGCTCCCTCCAGCGTCCGCCGCACGTCCCCCGACGGACCGGGACCGTCGTCCCGGATGTCGTGGTTCGTCACGGGACGTTCGGCCCTGTGGCCCGTGACGGCCGCGGAGCAAGCCTGATCGCGTCGGAGCTCACCCACCGGTCCCGACGACGGGGCCGTGAACGCAGGAGGGGATCGTCATGGCCACCACCCACCCCGAGGCCCACACCTCGACGCACCCGGCCACGATGGTCGAGGACGACATCGTCACCTCGGTCACCGGTCGCCGATGGCTCGCCGTCACGCGGATCGCCACAGGCTTCATCTTCCTGTGGGCGTTCCTCGACAAGACGTTCGGGCTGCACTACGCCACCGGCGCGGCGGTCGCGGAGGGCGACCCGTCGCTCGCCTGGGTCGACGGCGGGACGCCGAGCCAGGGCTTCATGCAGTTCGCGACGGTCGGGCCGTTCCAGGACGCGTTCGCGTCGGCGGCCGGCGCGTGGACCGACTGGCTGTTCATGCTCGGCCTGCTCGGCATCGGCGTCGCCGTGATGCTCGGCGTCGGCCTGCGGATCTCCGCCGTCGCCGGCTCGGTCATGATGGCGCTCATGTGGGTCGCCGAGTGGCCGCTGCTGCAGGGCTCGAACAACCCGGTCGTCGACTACCACGTGATCTACGCGCTCGTGCTGGTCGTGTCGGCCGTGCTGCTCGCCGGTGACACGTGGGGCCTCGGGCGCCGCTGGGCCCGGACCCGCGCCGTGCAGCGGTTCGCCTGGCTGCGCTGACCGGGCCGCACCCGCCCCGACGGCGAGCCGCCCGCGGTGCGCGCGGCGCCCGTCAGGGCAGGGGGACGGACCAGCGCACGAGGCTGCCGCCCTCGGGCAGGGCCGCGGCGGACGACGTCCCGCCGCGGCTCGCCGCACGCCCCGCCACGTTCGCCAGGCCGCTGCGGTCGGCGTCCGGCGGGATGCCGACGCCGTCGTCCTGGACCTCGACGACCAGGTCCGCGCCGACCTGCACGCGCACGACGACCTCGTGCGCGTGGGCGTGCCGCGCCACGTTCGCCAGGGCCTCCCGGACGACCGCCACGGCGTCGTCGGCGACGTCGTCCGGCACGGTGGCGGTCACGCCGTCGGTGCGCAGGTGCGGCACGAACCCCAGGCCGCGACGGGCGGCGACGACCTCGGCGTCGATCCGGTGACGCAGCCCGCGACCGGCTTCCGCGCCGCGGGTGCCCAGGCGGAAGATGGTCGTCCGGACGTCCTTGATCGTCTCGTCGAGGTCGTCGACGGCGGTCCCGAGGCGGCGCGCGACGTCGGGACGGACCGCGTCCTGCGCGGCGCCCTGCACGTCGAGGCCGATCGCGAACAGGCGCTGGATCACCATGTCGTGCAGGTCGCGGGCGATCCGCTCGCGCTCCTCGAGCACCGCGAGGCGCGCGCGGTCGCCCTGCGCGCCCGCGACGTCGAGCGCGAGGGCGAGCTGCTCCCCGAACCCGGCGACGCTCGCGAGGTCGTCGGGCGGGCCAGGGGTGTGGACACGGCCCGCGGTCGCGCCCGTGACGGTGTCCGCGGGCCATCCGGCGGTCAGGCCCCCGACCCAGCGCTCGCCGCTGCGCAGCGGCACGAGCAGCGCCCACGCGTCGCCGGGGACGCCCAGCACCGTCCCGTCGGGCAGCCTCCGGACCACGGGTGCCCGGCCGCTGAGGTCGTCGGCGACGCCCGTCGGCAGGTCGTCGGCCCGCACGTGCAGGTGCGCCGCGGCGGCGCCCGTCGCCGCGCGGACCAGCGCGCCGACCTCGGCGACGGCCTCCTCGAGGGGCCGGCCGCTCGTGAGCGCGGCCGTGCACGCCGCCGCCTGCTCGAGCCACCGTTCGTGCTCGCGGACCTGGCGGTAGGCGCGCGCGTGCTCGAGCGCGACCCCCGCGGACGCGGCCAGCGCCACCGCGACCTGCTCGTCGCGCGCCGTGAAGTCCGCACCGCCACGCTTGTCCGTGAGGTACAGGTTCCCGAAGACCGCGCCGCGTGCCCGGACGGGCACCCCGAGGAACGTCCGCATCTGCGGGTGGTGCGGCGGGAAGCCGACGGACGCGGGGCAGTCCGCGACGTCGTGCAGGCGCAGCGGGTGCGGGCTCGCGACGACCGCACCGAGCACCCCTCGCCCCTGCGGCAGGTCGCCGATGCGCGCGACCGTGGCCGCGTCGAGGCCGCTGTGCACGAACTCCTGCAGGCCGCCGTGCGGTCCGAGCACGCCGAGGGCGCCGTACGAGGCCCCGGTCAGGGTGCGTCCCGCGGCGACGAGCCGGTCGAGCACGGTCGCGATGTCGAGGTCGGTCGACATCGAGACGACCGCGTCCATCAACGCGTCGAGCCCGGCGTCGGGCTGCGCGTCGAGCCCGTCGTCCCGGCCACCACGACCCACGTTCGGAGCATAGGACGGCGCCCCGGGCAGGGCCGTTCGACCCTGGGCCCGCGTCCCGGCCACGAGAAGGCTGGCAGGACGATCGAGCGTGGAGGTGGGTGCCGTGCGTGCACTGGTGGTCTACGAGTCGGCGTTCGGGAACACGGCCGAGGTGGCCCGGGCCGTCTGGGAGGGCGTGTCGCAGACCGTGCCGGACGCCTCGCTCGTCGAGGCGGGCGCCGCGCCCGCAGAGCTGCCGGACGACCTGGAGCTGCTCGTCGTCGGGGCGCCGACGCACGCGTTCGGCATGAGCAGGCCCGGTACGCGGGACGACGCCCGCCGACAGGGCGGCGACGCGCCCACGGTCGGCGTGCGCGAGTGGCTCGGCTCCCTGGCCCGGACGGGCCACCCGGTGCACGCCGCGACGTTCGACACGCGCGTCGACAGCCCGCGCCTGCCCGGGTCGGCCGCCGCCGGGGCGCGGCGTGCGCTGCGCCGTGCGGGCTTCGACTGCGCGGCGGCGACGTCGTTCTGGGTCGGCGGGATCAAGGGTCCGCTGCGGGACGGCGAGCTCGACCGGGCCCGCTCGTGGGGTGCGACCGTCACGGGTCCGCTCACGTCGTCGAGCGCGCGCGGCTAGGAGTCGCGGGGCTGTCGCGGGGCCGGCCCGTCGGAGCCTGAGGTGTCGGGATGCTCGCGGTGCTGCTCCGCGATGAACAGCGCCGCCTGTGTCCGGCCCCGGACCTGCAGCTTGGCCAGCAGGCTCGAGATGTAGTTCTTCACCGTCTTCTCCGCGAGCGACATGCGCGCCGCGATCTCGCGGTTCGTCAGCCCCTCGCCGACGAGCTCGAGCACCGCGGACTCCTGCGGCGTCAGCAGGTCGAGCCGCGCGTCGTGCCGCCGCGACTCGACCACCCGCTGCAGCACGCGGGACGTCGTCGCCGGGTCGAGCAGCGACCGGCCCGCCGCGACCCGCCGGATCGAGTCCAGCAGCTGCGGGCCGCGGATCTCCTTGAGCACGTAGCCCGCGGCCCCGGCCGTGACGGCCGCCAGCAGGGCCTCGTCGTCCTCGTACGACGTGAGCATCAGGCAGCGGACCCCCGGTGCCAGGTCGGCCAGGTCGCGGCACACCTCGACGCCGCTGCCGTCGGGCAGCCGCACGTCCAGCAGCGCCACGTCCGCGTCGCACAGCGGCACCCGGGCCAGCGCCTCGCGGGCGCTCGCCGCCTCGCCGACCACCGTCATGTCCGGCTCGGCCTCGACGAGCCGCAGCAGCCCCTGTCGCACGACCTCGTGGTCGTCCAGCACGAACACCCGGATCTGGGGCATGACGCCACTGTGCACCCGCCGCGGTGGGGGAGCACCCGGTGCGTCACCGGCGTGCGACCCACCCCGCGGCGGCCCTCGTCGCCCCGGAGTGGCGGGTGACCGGGGCGGTCAGCCCGTGATCCGGACCTCCCCGTGCTCGATCGCCGCGATGTCGTCGGACGTCGCGCGCAGCAGCCGGTCGGCCAGGTCACGCAGCGCGCGGGCGGCGGCGAGCTCGTCGCCGATCTCCGGCACGTCGAGGTCCTGCGGTGCCCGCCGGGCCCGCCCGAAGCCCTCGAGGGTCGTGCCGGTCGACGTCGTGAGCACCGCGTGCGCCTTCGTCGTCGCACCGAGGTCGTGCAGGTCGTCCGCGTCGAAGAGGTGGACGACGACCTTCCACGTGTGGGTCATCGCACGGCTCCTTCCCGCCTCGTCGGGTCGTCCGCCGGGCCGGCGGACGGTCCCACCCTCAGCGTCCGCCGCCCGCACGGTCGTGCCGTAGGGCAGAAGGTCCCCGGCGCCCCGCGCGCCCTGTCCGACCGTCGTGGCCGCCGACGCACAGCGCAGGACTGCGTCGGGGCACGGGTAGCGTTGACACGTGCTCCACGCCCCGCCCCCCGCTCCCGCCCGCGCGGCGTCCCGTCCCGGTCTGACGGCCTGCAGCCTGTGTGCCGGCGAGACCCTCGGCGCCGACGACCCGCTCGACGGCGGCCAGCTCGCCCGGCTGGTCGCGCTGCGGGACCGCGGCACGGCGGACCTCACCCTGTCGGAGTGCCTCGACGAGTGCGAGCGCGGCGACGTCGTGGTCGCGCGCCCCAGCCGTGCCGGCCGCCGCGCCGCCGGGCGACCCGTGTGGTTCGAACGGCTGGCGGGCGACGAGCGCACCGACGAGCTCGCCCGCTGGCTCGAGCGCGGCGGCCCGGGCTGCGCGCCGATGCCGGAGGCCCTCGCCGGGCACCGGATCGCCCGGTCGACCCAGGACGACCCGACCGACGTCTGACCGGCGGCACCCTGCCGTCCCACCCGCCCGTGCCGCGCAGCCGGGTCGTGACGAAGGTCCGGTCCGCCCGCTGAGCCACCTGCCTAGCGTGGGAGGAGGCCCGGCGACGGTGCCGAGCCTTCGCACCAGGGAGGCAGTCATGCGCACCATCGTCGTCACCGGCTCCGCCTCGGGCATCGGACGGGCCACCTGTGACCTGCTGCTGGAGCGAGGTGCCCGCGTCGTCGGCGTCGACGTGCACGACGCGGAGGTCGTCGCCGACCTCGCCACCCCCACGGGCCGCAGTGCGCTCGTCGACCGGGTCCGGACGCTCACCGGCGGCACCCTCGACGCCGTCGTCGCCAACGCCGGACTGGCCACGCAGACACCCCCCGACGTCGCCGTCAACTACTTCGGGACCGTCGCGACGCTCGACGGCCTGCGACCGCTGATGACCGGCACCGCGGCACCCCGCGCCGTCGCGACCGCGTCGATGGCGAGCCTCATGCCGTCGGACACCGAGCTCGTCGACCTGTGCCTCGCGGGTGACGAGCCGGGCGCGCTCGACCGCGCGGCCACGCTCGTCGAGGCCGACCTCGGCCACCTGATCTACGCGAGCACCAAGACGGCCCTGTGCCGCTGGGTGCGGCGCCACGCCGCCGGCCCCGGGTGGGCCGGCGCGGGCATCCCGCTCAACGCGATCGCCCCCGGAGTCGTCGAGACGCCCATGGTGCAGCCGTTCCTCGCGACGCCCGAGCAGCGCGAGGCGCTCGCGGCCCAGGTCCCGATGCCGCTGCACGGGTTCATGGCGGCGGACGTCCCGGCACGGCTGCTCGCGTGGCTCGTGAGCGAGGAGAACACGCACCTGTGCGGGCAGGTCGTGTTCGTCGACGGCGGGTCCGACGTCGTCCTGCGCGGCGACGCGACCTGGTGACCGCGGCCGCCCGCCCTGTCCACCCCGCTCGCCGCGGGCTCGGCGCGCCGTCGCGCGGCACGCCGAGCCGGGCGGTCAGGCGCTCGCGTCGCCCGCGAGCAGGCGGTGGTTCCAGCGCTGCTGCCACTCGACCGCGTCCCAGCCCGGGTGGTGCGGCGCGGAGTTCGAGCCGAGCACCGCACCCCAGACGCCGAGCTCGATGCACCGGGTCAGCGCGTGCTCCGCGACCGCGCGCCCGACGGGCCCGTCCTCGAACTCCGCGAGCAGCGGCGTGTACCCGACCCAGCCCTCGCCGACGACGACGGGGACCTCGTGGCGCGCACCCCAGCGGGCGTACACCTCGAGGCGGTCGTCGAGGCCCTGCCGCATGGCCTCGTGCCACCGGCCGTACCGCTCGTACAGCCACGCGTCCCACCGGGCGGTGTCGACCCAGTCGTACGTGTAGAACATGCTCGTCGAGACGCCGGTCGCCGCGAGCCGCCACGGCTCGACCAGCCCTTCGTACGCCGCGACGTCGGGCGCGTCGTCGCGCAGCAGCGACTGCAGCTCCGCCGACGGGAACCCCTCGGTCGCGCGCACGCCGGCCCACCGCTCGAGCTCACCGAGCACCCCGTAGAGGTAGACGTGGAAGTGGGCGACCTGCCCGTCGTCGGGCACGGCGGCCATGTCGAGGTGCGGCGGGATGCCGTAGCAGGAGGTCGCGAGCACGTCGGGGTGTCGCTCCCGCAGGCGCTGCACCGCCGCCTCGACGTGCGGGCGCTGCGGCCAGAACGGGTCGGCGGGCGAGCCGCCCCCGGCGAGCACGAGCCCGCTGAGGTCGACCTCGTTGTGCAGCTCGGCGTACGCGACCTGCTCGCCGAGGCCCGCGTCCTTGAGGTGCTGGACGAGGTCGCCCATCGCGTCGGCCAGCACCCGGTGCCGGTCCTGCGGCGGGACGGCCGACAGGGCGTCGTACCAGGCGGACCCCTCGAGGAACGCCGCGCTCTGCTGGTACTCCCAGGACGACAGGATGACGACGCAGCCGTGCCGACGCGCGGCCTCGAACAGCGCGCGCAGGTGCGCACGCCCGTCGATCACCGCACCGCCGCGCGCGTCGTACCAGCGGGTGCGCTGCCCGACGCCGCCGCCCATCCCGACGAACCGCAGGGCCGTCGTGTCGATGTCGTGGTCGCCGAACAGCAGGAACGGCATCGCGCAGATGCGCACCGTGTTGTACCCGCGCTCGACGGCCTGGACGAACGCGTCGTCGAGGTCGGCGAACGGCTCGCCGGGGGTGGTCTGGGTGTACCAGGTGAAGTCCCACAGCGTCACGGTGAGGCGGGCGGGCAGGTGCTCGGGGACGCCGGGCGGGCGCAGGACGGTCATGGGTCGGACCTCTCGGTGGGGAGCGTGCGGGTGAGGCTGTGGTCAGCGCGGCGTTGCGGTGTGCTCGGCGAGCTGCCGGTGCAGGTCGAGCGCGCGGGCGTCGACCGGGTCGCGGTGCAGCACCGCGGCCAGGTGCGCGGCTGCGGCGGGTGCGTCGCCGTCGAGCGCGGCGAGCTGCGCCTCCAGGAGGCGCGCACCCGCCTCCTTCGTCGCGGAGAGGTCCTCGGTGAACAGGAGCATCGCGGGCAGCGACGTGGCGAAGTAGTCGACGACGGCCGGCTGTCGCCGCAGGTCGGCGACGTGCGCGCGCAGCGCGGCCGTCAGCCGGTCCGCCGCGTCGTCGTCCCCGAGGCGGCGGAGCGCGACGACCGCGCAGGACGTGAGGTCGGAGCAGGGCACCGCACCCGTCGTGCCGGTGCCGCCGGCGCCCGCACCGCCGGCGGACGCGGCCGCGGCGGCCCACGCGCGGCGGGCGCCGCCCTCGTCGCCCCCCGCGCGCCGCGCGTCCCCGAGCGCCAGCAGCAGGTGCGCGCACCCCGCGAGCGGGTGACGGGCCTCACCGAGACTCGCCGGCGGGTCGAGCGCGTCCCGCAGCAGGGCCGTCGCGCGCGACGGGTCGCCGTCGGCCAGCGCCGACCGGGCCGCCGCGAGCGACGCCTCCTCCCACGCGCGCAGCACCTGCCCCTCGCCGCCCTCCCAGGGCTGGAACCGCCGCGACGACAGCGCGCGCAGCGCCTCGTCGGCCCGTCCGAGCGCCGTCAGCAGCGTCGCGTGCTCGACGGTGAGGTCGTCACGCGCCCGGACCGCGGCACGCTCCCGGTCGAGCCGCGCGAGGCGGTCCTCGGGTGCCGCGCCGGCGCGCCGGGCCAGCTGGTCGGACTCGTAGACGAGCCGCGCGTCGCCCGGCGCGAGCGCGAGCGCCCGCTCGTACCAGTGCGCGGCCGCCTCCGGGTCGCCCTGCACGTCGTACGCCGCCACCGCGAGGTTGCGCCGCACGACCACGTCGCCGCCGTCGACCTCGACCGACCGCTGCCACGCGTCCACGGCGTCCTCGTACCGCCGCTCGGCGTACAGCCAGTGCCCGAGCAGCGCCCACGCCCGGCCGTCGTCCGGCGTGCGCTCGCAGGTGCGTCGCAGCATGTCGACGTCGTCGAGCCGCGACGGCAGGCACCAGGTGGCGTCCGCCTGCCGGGCGGCCTGCCGGGCGGCCTGTGCCTCGGCGGTGCGACCCGCTCGTTCGAGCAGGTCGGCGCGGTGGTAGTGCGCGAGCGGCGCGACGTTCACCTGGCCCGGCACGGTGGGCAGCGACGCGGCGTGCGCGAGCAGGCGGGCCGCGTCGTCGACCGCGCCGACCGACGCGTGCTCGAGCGCCACGTCGAGGCAGGTCGGCGCGTCCGCCTCGACGGGCTCGCCCGCGAGGTCGCGGGCCCACCAGTCGAGCGGATCGGTCGCGAGGGTGCCGGCGACCAGGCGCGCGGCCTCGTCGGTCCGGCCGAGCGCCCGCAGGGCGACGGCGGCGACGTCGCGCGCCTGGACCTGGTGTCCGTCCAGGTCGAGCACCTCGGTCGCCCGGGCGAGGGCGTCGGCCGGACGCTGCTCCCGTGCGTCGAGCCGCGCGGTCGCGAGCCCGGCGGGCACACGCCACGCCGCCGACCACGCGGCCTTCCCGTACGCCTCGCGCGCCTCGGCGGGCCGCCCGGTCCGCTCGAGCACGCGGCCCAGGTGGTAGGACGCCGCGCCGTCGGCGGGGTTCGGGTTGAGCGCGGTGAGGCGCGCGAGGGCCGCGCGCAGGTGGCGTTCCGCGTCCGCGTAGCGGGCCGCGCGCAGGCGGCGGACGCCGAGCGCGAGGTGCGCGCGGCTGTCGCCGGGGTCGCGGCGCAGGAGCTCCTGCCAGTACGGCTCGGGGGAGCGGGTCGCGTGCCGGTACTGCTCGAGGTGCGTCGCCGTGAGGTGCAGCTCCTCGGCCGACGCGAGGTCGGCCGGTGCCGCGGGCTCCCGCGCGGGGGCGGGGACCTCGACGTGCGCGGGGACGGGGCGGTGACGCCAGCGGACCAGGTCGCGACCGTCGTGCCGCACGGTGAGGACGAGGTCGGTCGGGGTGTGGGCACCGTCGAGCACGATCTCCTCGACGACCGCGTCGGCTGGGCCGGCGTCGACCACGGTCGACCACACGCGCACGCCGTCGGCCGTCACGAGGTCGACGTGCAGGCCGGGCCGGTCCGCGGTGACGGCGACCCCGAGCGCGACCCGCGTCCGCGCGGCGTCGGCGTCGGGGGAGACGTCGAGGTGCACGGCCGCGTCGAGCGTCGCCTGGTGCACGACCCCGATGCCGCGGTACGGGTACCAGTACTGGCTGAACGCCTTCGTCTCCCCGGGCGCGAGGAACGTGAAGTCGGGCTGGTTGTCGGTGAACACCCCCGCCATGAGCTCGACGTAGGGGCCGTCGCCGTCCGTGAGGTTCGCCTCCCACGCCCGGCCGAAGTCCGAGTCGCCCCACGTCCACTGCTTCTTGCCGGGTGCGATCCGATGGTCGGCCCAGTGCACGAGACCCGCGCCGACGCCGTGGTCGTAGCCGCCGAAGAAGTCGTCCTGCGTCCCCAGGCACATGTACGACGTCGGCACGGGGATGTTGCGGTACCGGTCGAGGCGGTCGGCGTCCGGCCGGTCGGGGGTGACCAGCGCGGGGTAGTCGACGCCGTAGTAGGGGCGGTCGGCCGCGGGGAACGCGGTCACGGCGCGCTTCGCGTGGTCGGCGACGACGTGCACGTCCGTCGGGAAGAACGACTGGTGGTCGTCGCCGACGTGCACGGCCGTGTTCGCCCACCACAGGAACGACTGGACGTCGTCCGTGCGGTTGAGCAGCCGCACGCGCAGCTCGACGACGTTGCTGCCGGGCCGCAGCCGCACGCCGTGCATGCCCTTCATCCGGGCGAACGGGTCGTGCTCGGAGCACCACACGGTGACCGAGCCGTCGTCCTCGTGCTCGATGTACGCGTCGGTGGGCAGGAACGTCGACGGTCGGTGGTGCTGCGGCCAGTTGAGCTCGACGCCGCCGGAGATCCACGGGCCGGCGAGGCCGACGAGGGCGGGCTTGACGACGTTGTTCCGGTAGAAGAAGTCGTACCCGTTCGTCCTGTCGACGCCGACGTGGATCCGCCCGCCGAGCTCCGGGAGCACCATGAGCCGGACCCACGCGTTCTGCAGGTGGATCGCGTCCCACGTCCGGGGCGCGCTCGTGGGGCTGATGCGCTCGTGGAACGGCAGCGGGTAGACCGTGCCGGAGGAGCCCTGGTAGACGCGGCGCTCGAGGTACGCGGGGTACCGGTCGGGCGGGTCCGGCAGGTAGGTGTCGATGACGACGGGCTCGCGCCAGGCGGCGACCGGGTCGTCGGCGAGCGCCGGCGGGACCGGCGGGAGGTGGAGGCGGGACTCGTCGTCGAGCATGCCCACGACGCTAGGTCGCGCCGGACCGGCGGGGAATGTGTGATCCTGCGGGCACCATGGACGAAACGACGATCACACCGACCTCGCGGGAGGTCCCCGCACGCCTCGGCGAGGGGTTCCCCGGCCAGCGCATGCGCGTGCTCCCGCGTCCGCTCGTCGCGCAGGCGGCACAGGCCCCGGTGACGTCGTCGCTGCTCGTGACCGACGTCGGCTTCTTCCCCCGGGCGTCGTCGCACGGTCGGGTGCGCGAGCGGGGCGCCGCGCAGCACGTCGTCATCGTGTGCGCGTCGGGGCGGGGCGCGTGCCGGCTGCCGTCGGGCGAGCACCCGGTGACCGCGGGCCAGGCGTTGCTGCTCCCGGCGGGGGTACCGCACGCCTACGCGGCGGACGAGCGGGACCCATGGACGATCTGGTGGCTGCACGTCACGGGTCGTGCCGTGCCGGAGCTGTTCGCGGCGACCGGTGCGACCGTCGAGCGGCCCGTCGTCGGCCTGGCCGACCCGCCGCGGGTCCTCGCGCTCGTCGACACGGTGCTGCGCCGGATGGAGCGGGACGAGACGACGTCCAGCCTGGTCGCCGCGTCGGGCGCGGCCTGGCACGCGCTGGCCCTGCTGGCGGCCGACCGTCGTGCGGTCGGTGCCGCGCCGCACGACCCCGTCGAGGCGGCGCTCGACCTGCTGCGGGCGACGTCGTTGGAGCGCACGTCGGTCGACGAGCTCGCCGCGATGGCTGGGCTGAGCCGGTCGCACTTCGCGGCGCTGTTCCGTCGGGCCACCGGCTTCGGCGTGCTGGAGTACCAGACGCGGCTGCGGATGGCGGCCGCCCGGGAGCTGCTCGACACGACCGACAGGACGATCGCGTCGGTCGCGCGGCAGGTCGGCTACCCGGACGCGCTGTACTTCTCCCGGCAGTTCCGCCGCATCCACTCGGTCAGCCCGAGCGCGTACCGCAGCCAGGAGCGCGGCTGACGCCGGGCGTGCCGTGGTCCGCCCTCAGCCGGCGGCGCCGTCGGGGTCGTCCGGTGCGAAGAGGCGCGCGAGCGACTCGGAGCCGCGGGCGAGCAGCGTCACGTCGGCGCCGACGAGGACGAACGACGCCCCCGCCTCGACGTACGCGCGCGCCAGCACCGGGTCGAAGGCGTTGACCCCGACGGGCACCCCGGCGGCACGCACGGTCCGGATCGTGCGCCGCACGGCGTCGACGACGTCGGGGTGGTCCTGCCGGCCGAGCAGGCCCATCGACGCGGCCAGGTCGGACGGGCCCACGAAGACGCCGTCGACCCCGTCGACGCGCGCGATCGCGTCGGCCGCGTCCACGGCCTCGGCGGTCTCGACCTGGACGAGCAGCGACACGTGCGCGTCGGCGTCGTCGAGGTACCCCTCGACGCGGTTCCACCGGGCCGACCGGGCGAGCGCCGACCCGACGCCGCGGCGTCCGCGGGGCGGGTAGCGCACGGCCGCGACGACCTCCCGGGCCGCGTCGGCGCTCGACACCATGGGCACGAGCAGGTTCTGCGCCCCCAGGTCGAGCACCTGCTTGATCGTCACGACGTCACCGCTGGGGACCCGCACGACGGGCGTGACGGGGCTCGCGGCGACGGCCTGGAGCTGCGCGAGCACGGACTCCAGCCCGTTCGGCGAGTGCTCCATGTCGACGAGCAGCCAGTCGAGCCCGGCCCCGGCGCAGATCTCGGCGACGAGCGGGCTGCCCGAGCACACCCACATGCCGGTCAGCGGGCGCCCGGCCGGCACGCGGGTCTGCTGCGCGGCGAGGGCGTCGCGGAACGTCGGCGTCAGTCGAAACGGCACGTGATCGTCCCCAGGTCGCGGTAGTCGGCCAGCACGGTGTCGCCCCGGTGCACCCACATCGGCCTCGTGAAGGAGCCCGCGAGGACGAGCTCGCCGGCCTCGAGGCGGTCGCCGTGCGCGGCGAGCTTGTTCGCGAGCCACGCGACGCCGTTCGCGGGATGGTGCAGCACCGCGCCCGCGACGCCGGACTCCTCGACGCCCCCGTTGCGCTGCAGCATGGCCGCGACCCAGCGCAGGTCGACGTCGTCGGGCCGGACGGGCCGGCCGCCGTGGACCATGGCGCCCATCGCGGCGTTGTCGCTGATGGTGTCGACGATCGTGCGGCCCTCGAGCGCGATCCGGGACGACAGGATCTCCAGGGCGGGCACGACGTACTCGGTCGCGCGCAGGACGTCGAACAGGGTCGCGTCGGGGCCGTCGACGGGCTCGGCGAGCAGGAACGCGAGCTCGACCTCGACGCGGACGTTGGAGAACCGGCCGTGGTCGATCACGGCACCGTTCTCGTGGACCATGTCGGCGAAGATCGCGCCGTAGTCGGGCTCGTCGATGCCAGTCGCCGCCTGCATGACCTTCGACGTGAGGCCGATCTTGCGCCCGACGGGGCGCCGGCCCGCGGCGACGGCGCGGCGCCGCCACTCGGCCTGCACGGCGTACGCGTCCTCGACGGTCATGCCGGGGTGGCGTGCGGTGAGCAGCGGCACGGTGGTGCGGTCCCGCTCGGCGGCGGCGAGCTCGTCGGCGATCGCGGTGAGGGTCTCAGGCGTGAGCACGGCGGCCTCCGTCCGGGTGGCACCGGTGCGCGCGGCCGATGCCGTGTGCGCGCCGACGCGTCGCGCCGCTCACAGCTGGTGCCCGAGCTTGTACTCGCCCTGCTTCCACGTCGGGAGCGCGTCGGGGTCGTCGCCGGGACGGGTGTAGGAGAACCCGTCGGCCCCGATCGTCACCTCCATCTCGCTGGTGTCCGCGCGCGCGAGGACGGGCTGCGGGTTCCCGTCGAGGTCGAGGACGAGGGACGCCTCGATGTACCAGGACGGCACCACGGGGTTGCCCCACCAGTCGCGGCGCTGGTTGTCGTGCACGTCCCACGTGACCACGGGGTTGTCGGGGTCGCCCGTCCAGTAGTCCTGCGTGTAGATCTCGACCCGGTGCCCGTCGGGGTCGCGCAGGTACAGGTAGAACGCGTTCGAGACGCCGTGCCGGCCGGGTCCGCGCTCGATCCGGTCGGACAGCCGCAGCGAGCCCAGCCGGTCGCAGATCGCGAGCACGTCGTGCTTCTCGTGCGTCGCGAACGCGACGTGGTGCAGCCGCGGGCCGTCGCCGCCGGTCATCGCGGTGTCGTGGACGGTCGGCTTGCGGCGCATCCACGCCGCGTACGTCGTGCCGGCGGCGTCCTGGATGTCCTCGGTGACGCGGAACCCGAGGTCCTCCATGTACCGCACGGCGCGCAGGACGTCGGGCGTGACCTGGTTGAAGTGGTCGAGCCGCACGAGCGGGCCGGGCGGCTGCAGGTCGTAGCGCCACGCGAGCCGCTCGACGTGCGCGACGTCGTGGAAGAACTCGTAGGGGAACCCGAGCGGGTCCTCGACGCGCACGCTGTCGCCGACGCCCGCCGTGAATCCGTCCGGGCGCCGCTCGACCCGGCACCCGAGCTCGCGGTAGAACGCGACCGCCCGGTCCAGGTCGTGCGGGGCGCGCACCCGGTAGGAGAACGCGGCGGCCGCGGCGACTGGCCCTTGCCGCAGGACGAGGTTGTGGTGGATGAACTCCTCGAAGGTGCGCAGGTGCACGCACCGGTCGTCCTCCTGCGTCACGACGAGGCCCAGGACGTCGACGTAGAAGCGTCGTGACGCCGCGAGGTCGGTGACGACGAGCTCGATCGACGCGGCGCGCACGACGTCGGGCGGCGGCGACGACGGCGTGGGGACCGGACCGGCGTTCATGACGGCCTGCCTTCCTTGCCGAAGGTCGGCTGGTGCACGTCGCCGAGCGTGACGTGCACGGCCTGCTGATGGGTGTAGAAGTCGATCGAGCGGTACCCGCCCTCGTGCCCGAGGCCCGACGCCTTGACGCCGCCGAACGGGGTGCGCAGGTCGCGGACGTTGTTGCTGTTGAGCCACACCATCCCGGCCTCGACCGACTGCGCGAAGGTGTGCGCCCGGCGCAGGTCCGTGGTCCACAGGTAGGCCGCGAGCCCGTACCGCACACCGTTCGCGAGGGCGAGCGCCTCGGCGTCGGTGTCGAACGGCGTGATCGCGACGACGGGGCCGAAGATCTCCTCCTGGAAGATCCGCGCGTCCGGCGCGACGTCCGCGAACACCGTGGGGGCGACGTAGCTGCTGCCCGCGAGCCCCTCGGGCGGACCGCCGCCGGCGACGAGCCGCCCCTCGGTCCGGCCGATCTCGATGTACCGCAGGACCTTCGCGACGTGCTCGGGGTGGACGAGCGCCCCGACCTCGGTCGCCGGGTCGTGCGGCGGCCCGACGACGACGCGCCGCGCCTGCGCCGCGTACCGCTCGACGAACTCGTCGTACACCTCGCGCTGCACGAGGATCCGGCTGCCCGCGGTGCAGCGCTCGCCGTTGAGGGAGAACACCCCGAAGATCGTCGCGTCGATCGCGGCGCCCAGGTCGGCGTCGGCGAAGACGACCGCGGGGGACTTGCCGCCGAGCTCCATCGACAGGCCCTTGAGGTGCGGCGCGGCGTTCGCGAAGATCACCTGCCCGGTCCGGCTCTCGCCGGTGAAGGAGATGAGCGGCACCCCGGGGTGGCGGACCAGGGCGTCACCGGCCTCCTCGCCGAGGCCGTGCACGAGGTTGAACACCCCCGTCGGCACGCCTGCCTCGGCGAAGATCCCCGCCCACAGCGACGCGGACAGGGGCGTGAACTCCGCGGGCTTGAGGACGACCGTGTTGCCCGTGGCCAGCGCGGGCCCGAGCTTCCACGACTCGAGCATGAACGGCGTGTTCCACGGCGTGATGAGCCCCGCGACGCCGACGGGCTTGCGGTTGACGTAGTTGAGCTGACGTCCGGGGACCTTGTACGCGTCGTCCCGCTGCGCGACGACCAGGTCGGCGAAGAACCGGAAGTTCTCCGCTGCTCGCCGGGCCTGGCCCAGCGCCTGCGTGATCGGCAGGCCCGAGTCGAACGACTCGAGCTCGGCGAGCCGGGCGTCGCGCTGCTCGACGAGGTCCGCGACGCGGTGCAGGACCCGGGAGCGCTCGCGGGGCAGCATCCGGGGCCACGGGCCGTCCTCGAAGGCGTGCCGTGCGGCGGCGACGGCACGGTCGACGTCGGCGGCCTGCCCGGCGGCGGCGTGCAGGTACGTCTCGCCCGTGACGGGGTCGAGCACCTCGAACGTCGCGCCGTCGAGCGAGTCGACGTCCTCGCCGCCGACGTGGTGCCGCAGCAGCCGCGGCAGGTCGGCGGGCACGTGCGGCGGGCGTGCTGCGGCCCGCGGGTCGGTGCTGTCCGGGTCCATCAGGTCGCCTCTCGCGCGGTCGTCGCGCCGGCCGTGGCCGGTGCCTCGTCGGGGTGCTCGTGGCTGAGGTAGGCGGCGAGCGTCGCGGAGCGGTGCGCCCGCGCGGCCGTCTCGACGTCCGCGGGCGGTGCACCGGCCGCGATGAGGTCGACGATCGCCTCGTGCTCGCGGACGGACTCGTGCGCGCGGCCGGGGACGAAGCTGAACGTCGAGTCGCGCAGGTGCCCGAGCCGGACCCACTCGGCGTCGACGAGCGCGAGCAGCCGCGGGTTCGGGCACGCGGCGAACAGCACCGCGTGGAACCGGTGGTTGAGCGACGTGAACAGGCGCGGGTCGAAGTCGTCGAGCGACTCGACGAGGCGACGGTTGAGGTCGCGCGCGCGGCGCAGGTCGTCGGGTCCCAGGTGCGGGGCGGCGAGCGCGGTGGCGGCCCCCTCGAGCACGGCGAGCGTCTCCATGCTGTGGCGGTACTGGGAGTCGTCGATCATCGACACGCGCGCCCCGACGTGCCGCTCGAACGTCACGAGGCCCTCGGCCTCGAGCAGCCGGATCGCCTCGCGCACGGGCACGACGCTCATGTCGAGCTCCTGGGCGATGGACCCGAGGACGAGCCGGTAGCCGGGCGTGAACTCCTCGCCCGCGATCCGCTCCTTGAGCCAGTGGTACGCGAGCTGCGACTTGCTGCGTGAGGGCGCGGGCTCGCTCACCGGTCGGCCCGCCACGCCTCGAACCGCGCCCGCCACGTCGCGTCCATCGGGAACAGCCCCTCGACGGGGTGGCCGTCGGCGACCTGCCGGGCGACCCAGCCGTCCTCCTGCTCCTGGGCGAGGGCGGCCTCGACGACCTCCTCGACGAGGTCCGGGGGGATGACGACGACACCGTCGGCGTCCCCGACGAGGACGTCGCCGGGCTCGACCGTGGTGCCGCCGCACGCGACCGCGACGTCGACGTCCCACGGCACGTGCCGCCGCCCGACGACCGCAGGGTGGGGACCGGCCGCGTACACGGGGATCCCGACGGCCGCGACGGCGTCGTGGTCGCGCACGCCGCCGTCGGTGACGATCCCGGCGGCGCCGCGGGCGCGGGCGCGCAGCGCGAGGATGTCGCCGAACGTGCCGGAGCCCGCGTCGCCACGTGCCTCGATGACGAGGACGTCGCCCTCGTCGAGACCGTCGAACGCGCGCTTCTGGGCGTTGTGCCCGCCGCCGTGGCGGGCGAACAGGTCCTCGCGGCCGGGCACCAGGCGCAGGGTGCGCGCGGTGCCGACGAGCTTCTGCCCGGGGTGCAGCGGGCGGACGCCGTCGATCGTCACGGCGTCCAGGCCGCGCTTGCGCAGCTGCGCGCTGAGGGCCGCGACCGGGGCCTGGTGCAGCCGGTCGCGCAGCGCGGGCGTGAGGCGCGGTACCCCCGGGTCGGGGGACAGGCCGGCGGCGGTTCGCGAGCCCCACGCCTCGGTGCGCTGCGTGTCGTCGACGGACGGGAGCGACCCGAGCGTGCCGTCGAACGGGTGGGTGCCCTGCACGACGGTCGTGACGAGACGGCCCGACGACGGCGCCCCGGGGGCGTCGGGCGCGTCGACCTCGACCTCGACCACGTCCCCGGGGGCGAGGACCGACGAGCCCGCGGGCGTCCCCGTGAGGACGACGTCGCCGGGTTCGAGGGTGAGGTGCTGGGACAGGTCGGCGACGACCTGCGCGAGCGGGAACAGCAGCTCGGAGGTCGTGTCGTCCTGCCGGAGCTCACCGTTGACCCACGTGCGCAGCCGCAGCGCCCCGGGGTCGAGCGTGCGTGCGTCGAGCAGGCCGGGCCCGAGGGGGGTGTACCCGTCGCGGCCCTTGGAGCGGACGTTGCCGCCGCGGTCGGCGGCCCGCAGGTCGTAGAGCCCGAGGTCGTTGGCCGCGGTGACCCAGGCGACGTGCTCCCACGCGCGGTCGAGCGGCACGTGCCGGGCGGTGGTGCCGATGACGAGCGCGATCTCGCCCTCGAAGGCGAGGAGCTCGGTCCCGGCGGGGCGCTCGACGGTCCCGCCCGACGCCGCGACGGAGCTCGACGGCTTGAGGAAGTACGACGGGTGCGCGGGGCGGCGGCCGCGCTGGTCGGCGCGCGAGGCGTACGCGAGGTGGACGGCGACGACCTTCCCCGGGCGCCCGGGGAGGGCCGTGAACCTGTGGTCCGGTGCCTGTGCCGACATCTGCTCCCTCGCAGTGAGTCGTATCCGAGATCGTATGCGATCCGCCCGCAGCCCGACCAGGTGCCGGGTCTCGGCCGGTCGGCGCTCAGCCGCTGGCCCGCACGATCTCCTCCCAGTAGGGGGCGACGACGTCGGGGGAGACCAGCAGGTCCAGCAGAAGGAATGGCCGTTGCGACGCGGGCCGGGCCGCCCAGACGGCCAGCGCGTCGAGGTCGTCGATCGTGCGGACGGTGACGCCCTGCGCCCCGACGGCCGTGGCGAGCCCCGCGAAGTCGACCGCCGGGATCAGCATGGGCTCGCGGACCAGGCCCTTGCGCCCGTAGACGTGGACCTCGGCCCCGTACTCGGCGTCGTTCCACACGACGGCGACCCCGCGCCCGCCCGCGACGCGCACCGCCGACTCCAGGTCGGCCAGCGCCATGAGTCCGCCGCCGTCACCGGTCGACAGCACGACGGTCGACGCCGGACGCGCGAGCGCCGCGCCGAGCACGCTGGGGAACCCCAGCCCGATGGCCTGGAAGGCCGTCCCCACCATGACGAGCCGGTCGGGCGCGGCGACCGGCCAGTACATGTTCGCCCACGCGATGAAGTGCCCGCCGTCGGACACGACGACCCGGTCGTCAGGCAGGAGCTCGCCGATGCGGGCGGCCGCCGACCGCGGGTCGAGCCGGCCGTCCGGTGCCGACCCCGTGCCCGGCTCGTAGCGGCGCGCGGCCGCGACGTCGACGGACTCGCGCCACCCGCTGGGCGTGCCACCGTCCCGCGTCTGCAGGTCGGCCAGGTCGGCCAGGACGGTCGACGCGACCGTCGCGGCGTCGCCCCGCACGTACCCGCCGACGTGCGGGTGGGTCGCCGAGGGGGCGACGTCGACCTGGAACACCCGGGTCCCGGGCGCGAACAGCTCACCGAACCGCATCGTGAACTGGTTGAGCGACGCCCCGACGACGAGCGCGACGTCGGCCTCCCGCACGAGTGCCATCGCGCCCGCCGCGCCGAACCCGCCGGCCACGCCGAGGTCGAACTCGGGGCGGGGGAACACCCCGCGGCCGAGCGCCGTCGAGACGGTGAGCGCGCCGGTCGCGTCGGCGACCGCGCCCAGTGCCGCACCGGCCCCCGACAGCCACGCGCCCCGCCCCGCGAGCAGCAGCGGCCGCCGCGCCGACGCCAGGGCCGCGGCCACGTCCCGCACGCTCGCCTCGGCGAACGGGCCGCGCGGCGCGAGCGGGTCGGGCAGGCGCGGTGCGGGCACGTCGGGCACCGGGCCCGCGTCGAGCGTCGCGACGTCGTAGGGGATCGCCAGCACCGTCGGCACCCGGTACGTCAGGGCGTGCTCGACCGCGATGAGCGTCGTCGCCGCCGCGTCCGTGCGTCCCACCGTGTACGTGCGCGCCCCGACCGCCGACGCCATCGCGATCTGGTCCACGTCCCACGGCCGCGGTCCCGACGTCGGCTCGTCGCCCACCACGAGCACCAGCGGCACGTGCGCCTGCACCGCCTCCGCCAGCGCCGTGAGGGTGTTCGTGAACCCCGCGCCGTACGTCGTCGTCGCCGCGGCCAGCCGCCCCGACGACCGGTGGTAGGCGTCCGCCGCGACCACCGCGCCCGACTCGTGCCGCACCGCGGTGAACGTCGCCGCGGTCTGCCGCGCGAGCGCGTCGAGGAAGTACGCGTTGCCGTTGCCCATCACGCCGAACACGTGCTCGACGTGCGCGGCGAGCGTGACGGCGGCGTGCGCGGAGACCGAGGGCATCGATGCCACCTGTCCGTAGTCGTCGGGTGTGCGCCGGAGCGCCCCGCGGACGTCCCGCGCCGGCGACGCTGCCGGGCACGGGGCCGGGGGACCGGCCGTACGGCGGCATCGTAGCCGGGCCGTATACGATCCGCTCGAGAGAGGACCGCACCTCGACAACGACGTCCGAGGAGTCGACCGATGCAGTTCCACCACCACGGCTACGTCTCCGGCGACCCCCGCGTCCAGCCCGCCGCGGGCGTCGGCCTCGACCGGCCCCACGACCTGCCCGACGAGGTCGACGTCCTCGTCGTCGGCACCGGACCCGCCGGCATGATCACCGCCGCCCAGCTCTCCCAGTTCCCCGACGTGACCACCCGCATCGTCGACCGCCGGCCCGGACGCCTGCCCATCGGCCAGGCCGACGGGATCCAGGCCCGCAGCGTCGAGACCTTCGCGGCGTTCGGCTTCGCCGGGCGGATCGCCGAGGAGGCCTACCGCATCACCGAGATGTGCTTCTGGCACCCCGACCCCGCCGACCCCACCCGCATCGTCCGCGGCGAACGCCCGCCCGACGACCCCGCCGGGATCAGCGAGTTCCCGCACCTCATCGTCAACCAGGCCCGCGTCCTCGACTACTTCGCCGAGTACATGGCCCACGCCCCCACCCGCATGGCCCCCGACTACGGCTACGAGTTCCGCGACCTCAGCCTCGACCCCGACACCGACCCCGACGGCCACCCCGTCACCGTCCACCTCGTGCGCACCGACGGCCCCGACACCGGGCAGGAGAAGACCGTCCGCGCCCGCTACGTCGTCGGAGCCGACGGTGCCCACAGCGCCGTCCGCCACGCCATCGGCTGCACCCCCCAGGGCGACAGCGCCTTCCACGCCTGGGGCGTCATGGACGTCCTCGCCGTCACCGACTTCCCCGACATCCGCCTCAAGTGCGCCATCCAGTCCGGCACCGGCGGCAGCATCCTGCTCATCCCGCGCGAGGGCGGGCACCTGTTCCGCATGTACGTCGACCTCGGCGAGGTCCGACCCGACAACCACGCCGCCACCCGCAGCACCACGATCGACCAGATCGTCGACCGCGCCCGCGCGATCCTGCACCCCTACACCCTCGACGTGAAGGACGTCGCCTGGCACTCCGTCTACGAGGTCGGGCACCGCGTCACCGACCGCTTCGACGACGTCCCCCTCGACCAGGTCGGCACCCGCACACCCCGCGTCTTCATCGAGGGCGACGCCTGCCACACCCACAGCGCCAAGGCCGGCCAGGGCATGAACGTCTCCATGCAGGACGGGTTCAACCTCGCCTGGAAGCTCGGCTACGTCCTCACCGGCCGCAGCCCCGAGTCCCTCCTCGCCACCTACTCCGCCGAGCGCCAGGTCATCGCCCAGAACCTCATCGACTTCGACCGCGAGTGGTCCTCCCTCATGGCCCGCAAGCCGGAGGAGCTCGACCCGGGACAGCTCGCCGACTTCTACGTCCGCACCACCGAGTTCCTCTTCGGCTTCATGACCCAGTACCCGCCGTCCCTGCTCGTCGCCGAGCCCACCCACCAGCACCTCGCCACCGGCTTCCCCCTCGGCAAGCGCTTCAAGTCCGCACCCGTCGTCCGCGTCGCCGACGCCAACCCCCTGCACCTCGGCCACCAGCACCGCGCCGACGGCCGCTGGCGCGTCTACGCCTTCGCCGACACCCCCGCCGCCGGCCAGCCCTCCGCCCTCACCGACTGGGCCACCTGGATGCACACCGCACCCGACTCACCCGTCCGCGCCCACACCCGCCCCGGAGACCAGCGCGACGCCGTCCTCGACGTCAAGGTCGTCTACCAGCAGCACCACACCGACCTCGACCTCGGCGCCGTACCCGCGCTCTTCCTGCCCCGCACCGGCCCCTACGACCTCGTCGACTACGAGAAGGTCTTCGCCACCCACCCCGACGAGGACCTGTTCGACACCCGCGGCATCGACCGCGACGGCTGCGTCGTCGTCGTCCGCCCCGACCAGTACGTCGCCGCCGTCCTCCCGCTGCACGACACGGCCGCGCTCGCGGCCTTCTTCCGCCGGCACCTGCTCGTGCAGGTGGATCCGCCCGAGGCCTGACGCGGCGGATGGGCCTACGCCGCGCCGCGGGCGAGCCGCGCCGGGGTGTCGTCGTCGAACTCCGCGAAGAACCCCGCCACCCGGTCGGTGAGCTCACCCATGCCGTCGCACGCGAACAGGATCGGCTGGTAGTGGCTGATGTCGTACGCCAGCGTCGCCATCTGGTGGAAGTCGACCGGACGGATGTCGGCCCCGCGGAACTCCTCGATCTCCCCGTACGACGACAGCAGCCCCGCGCCGTACGCGCGCAGCTCGCCACCCTCGTGCATGACGCCGAACTCGATCGTGAACCAGAAGACGTCCGCGACGTACTGCAGCCCCTCAGCCGTCTCGCAGCGTCGCGCGGCCTCCCCGGCCCGGCGCTTGACCTCGGCGATCGCGGGGTTCGCGAGCAGGTTCCCGTGCCCGACGACCTCGTGCAGGATGTCCGGCTCCGGCGTGTACAGCGGCTGCGACGGGTGGCGCAGGTACTGCGTCGAGTGGAACACCCCGTCCGCGAGCGACCCGTAGAACACGTCGAGCGGGACGAGCCCCGCGGCCGGGTGCAGCCGGAACCCGCTCAGCGGCTCCAGCGCCGCGCTGACCTCGTCGAGCTGCGGCACGTGGTCCGTCGGCAGCCCGAGGGCCTCCTTGCCCTCCAGGTACCCTCGGATCGCGAGGCGCTCGTGCTTCGGCGCGAGCTCCCGGCACACCGTCGCCCAGATCGCGTCCTCCGACTCCGTGTACTCGACCCGCGGCACCGGGTCCCCGGGCCTCCACGCGAGCGCGGGACCGGCGATCTCGTCGCGACGGCGCCGGTACTCCTCGTCCTTCGCACCCGGGTGGTCGTCCGCGAGATGCACCCTGGCCTTGCCGTCCTCGTCCGCGGTGACGGGGGCGTACAGCTGGCCCTCTTCGAACATGCGATCCGTTGTACGCCTGAAACGGGGACGACGCATCCCTCCCTGCACGCCGCAGCGGGCGAGACGGGCGACGTCAGGGCAGGCCGACCCGGCGCCGCCCCGCCCGGGCGGCGAACGCGTCCAGCGCCGCCAGCACCGGCGACGACTCCCACAGGATCGAGCGCCGCCGACCGCCGACCGGAGCCAGCGCGCCCACCTCGACCAGACGCGTCACGGCCTTCATCGCGTTGGTGTGCGAGACGCCGAGCTCGTGCTGCACGACCGCCGTGTTGACGACCGGCTGCCGCAGCACCAGGTCCATCAGCGGCCACACCGACGAGTCCGACCGCGCCCGCACCGAAGCCGCCCAGCGCTCGCGGACCTCCCGCAGGTCGGCCACGAGGTGCCGGCCGTTGACGACCGCGTCGAACGACGCCTGCGCCATCGCGTCGACGATCGGCGCCAGGTCGCCCTCCCGGTACGCCGTCAGGGCGTCGAAGTACCCCCGCGTGTCGACCAGCAGCCCCGCCGACACCGGGACCGTCACGGACCGCGTGAGCGAGCGCCGCCGCAGCAGCGCGTGCACCAGCGCCCGACCCGTCCTCCCGTTGCCGTCGGGGAACGGGTGCACCGTCTCGAACTGCGCGTGCGCGACCGCGGCGTGCGGCAGCGCCGGCACGTCGTCGCGCGCCATGAACGCCACGAGGTCGTCGATCGCGGCCGGTACCCGGTCGGCGTGCGGCGGCACGAACGCCGCCCGGTGCGGGGAGTACCCGCCCCCGCCGATCCACACCTGCTGCGTGCGCCACCGACCGGCGATCTCCGGCTCCGCGGCCTCGACGAGCGCCCGGTGCATCGCCAGGACCGACGCCGCGTCCAGCCGCTCCGACAGCTCGACGGCCGCCTGCATCGCGTGCACGTTCCCGACGATGAGCGCGGCGTTGCGCTTCGCGTCCTCCCCGAGCTCGGCGAGCGCGACCTGCTTGGCCCCCGACGTGAGGTTCTCGATCTGCGACGACGACGCCGACTCGGACCGCAGCAGGATCGCCGCGAACGGCGCGACGTCCCGCCCCAGCTCGACGTCGAAGTCCCGGACGACGACCGACGCCTCCTCCGCGGCCGCCGCCGTCGCGCGCGGCAGCCGCACGTCGAGGTCCGCGATCCGGGGCGGCACCGCGGCACGGTAGGGGGACGACATCTCCGCGCGCGCCGACCGGGACAGCAGCTCGGGCGGCAGGCTCGACCGCCACGGGTGCTCCTCCCACCCGACGGGCGGCCACGGGGGAGCGGGGTCGGCCGTCGGCGTCGCGGCGGCCGACCGCCCCGCACCCGGGGTGGGGCCGCCGTGCGCCCGCTCTTGCCCGCCATCCTTCGACACGCCTCGACGTTATCACTCGATCGGTGACTAAAGATGGATAAGCACACCGGTCGTGCATCCCTCCGTCACGGTGCAGCGAACGCCTCGGCGACGACCCCTCCGCCCGTGCGGAAGCCGGGTAGAGCCAGACCGCAGGAAGGCCGGCGTGCGTGCGTGTCCGCCCGTGCACCCGCCCCGCACCCGCGACTGCACGATCAGGCGGAGACGCGCCGCCCAGGTCTCCCTAGCGTCGGGACCACCCACCCGAGGAGCGCCACCATGCGACCACCCCGCTCGACCACCCTCACCGCGCTCCTCGCGCTCGGCCTGCTGACGGTCGGGACCCCCGCCGCCCACGCGGCGCCTCCACCCGTCCGATGCGGCGACACCCTCACCTCGGACACGCGCCTGACCCGCACGCTGCGCTGCACGACGTCACCAGGACTCACCCTCGCGGCGGGAGTCTCGCTCGACCTCGGCGGCCACAGCCTCGTCGGACCGGGCACCGGGACAGGCATCGTCACGGACCCGCAGGCGCCGGCCACCCTCAGCAACGGCGTCGTGCGGGGGTGGAGGGAGGGTGTCCTGCGCGAGGACGAGGAGAACGCCGGGACGGCGGTCGTCGTCGAGGACGTCGTGTTCCGCGGAAACGTCTTCGCGCTGCTCAGCAGCTTTGGTGCAGACGTCGACGTCCGCCGATCGCGGTTCGTCGACAACGAGCACGCGATCTCGACGTTCTACGCGAGCGCGACGATCTCCGACTCCACGTTCCTCCGCAACAGGTTCGCGGCATCGAGCAACAGGCTCATCACGATCGCCCGGTCTCGCTTCGTCGACAACGAGCAGACCTTCACCGGCAGCGAGACCCGGCTCCGTCTCACGGACTCCGTGGTGACCGGCAGCAGGATCGTCTACGACAACTACGACGGCGTGGGTGCCTTCTTCGAGGGCAACACGTTCGCCCGCAACGGCATCGTCATCGGCTCGGACTTCTCGCTCGACGCCGACGAGATCCTGCACAACAGGTTCGTCGACAACGACCTCGCGGTGAGCGCGACGACGCCGAAGCACCTGGTGGGGAACACGTTCGTCGGCAACCGGGTCGCGGTGGCCTCGGATCCCGACCAGATCACCCCGGGCGTCCCGTTCGTCGCGATGGAGGGCAACACGTTCCGGCGCAACGGCGACGCCGTCTACCTGACCCACCCGGCGAGCCTGAAGGACACGGTCGCGATCGGGAACACGGGCTACGGGATCTACGCACCGCTCGCGACCGACCTGGGCGGCAACGTCGCCTACCGCAACGGCACCGAGCCCCAGTGCACGGGCGTCGTCTGCGAGACGCGCTCCTGAGAGCAGTGGTCGCGAATGCGGCCACGTTCCGGGCCGGCCGAGATTCGCTGACCTGGACGAGCTGGGTGCCCCGAGTGGGATTCGAACCCACACTGGATCGGGTTTGAGCCGAACGCCTCTGCCGGTTGGGCTATCGGGGCCAGGCGGCCAGGATAGTCAGCCGGGCGACGCCACGGACGCGCCTGCTCACGGGCGGGACGGGACCCCCTGCACGGCGAGCGGCGGACGTCACACAGGAACCCTGCAGCGTTGCGGCGGCCTGCGGCGACTACGCTGTGCCCGTGACCAAGGACGCAACCCCCGAGCCCACCGAGGCGACGCCGGACCTCGACCTGCCGACCACCGCCCCGGCGGAGGAGCCGACGGAGGCCGCTCCCGCGGCGCGTCCGGCCAGGCGCGCGGTCGTCGCCGAGGACGAGGCGCTCATCCGCATGGACGTCGTCGAGACGCTGCGCGACGCCGGGTTCGACGTGGTCGGCGAGGCCGGCGACGGCGAGCAGGCGGTCGCGCTGGCCACCGAGCTCAAGCCGGACGTCGTCGTCATGGACGTGAAGATGCCCGTGCTCGACGGCATCTCCGCGGCGGAGCGGATCGGCAAGGCGCACCTCGCGCCGGTCGTGCTGCTCACGGCGTTCTCGCAGACCGAGCTGGTGGAGCGCGCGCGTGACGCGGGCGCGATGGCGTACGTCGTGAAGCCGTTCAGCCCCGCGGACCTGCTGCCGGCGGTGGAGATCGCGATCTCCCGCTACGCGCAGATCTCCGCGCTCGAGTCCGAGGTCGCGGACCTGGCGGAGCGGTTCGAGACGCGCAAGCGCGTAGACCGTGCCAAGGGTCTGCTGATGACGAAGATGGGCCTGACGGAGCCGGAGTCGTTCCGCTGGATCCAGAAGACCTCCATGGACCGCCGCCTGACGATGCGCGAGGTCGCCGACGCGGTGATCGACCAGGTCGGAGGCGGTTCCTGAGCCCTGGGAGGGCTTGAGAGCGCTGGTCACGAGGCCGGTCGGACGTCCAGTTCGACCGGCCTCCCCCTTTGTCACAACTCGGCAACAACACGCGGTGAGATGTTCGCATTCACATGGCGGACACAAAGAATGAGTACCTTCGCGCCACATCGTGAGGCCCTGACCCGGGGCCTGCGGATCGGTGTACTCACAGAGGGGTACCACGCATGATTCGTTCGACACACGCCTTTCGGGCAGCAGCCCTGGCCGGTGCCGCCGCGCTCGTCCTCGCCGCGTGCAGCAGCGGGGGAGAGTCCGGCGACGAGGAGACCACGACGTCGGAGGCCGGCGCGCTGAAGATCGGCACGCTCCTGCCGCAGACGGGCTCGCTCGCCCAGCTCGGTCCCCCCGAGATCGCCGGCGTCGACCTCGCGGTCGACGAGATCAACGAGGCGGGCGGTGTCCTCGGCTCGGACGTCGAGGCCATCCACACGGACTCCTCGGACGCGGAGCACGCCGAGGTCGCGACCCAGTCGGTGCAGGACCTCATCAGCCAGGACGTCTCCGTCATCATCGGTGCGGCGTCGTCCTCCGTGACCCGCAACGTCATCGACGACATCACGGGCGCGAACATCGTCCAGATCTCGCCGGCGAACACCGCGACGGACCTCTCGGGCTACTCGGACTTCTACTTCCGGACGGCCCCGCCGGACACGGTGCAGGGTTCGGCGCTCGCCAACCTCATCCTCGGTGACGGCTCGCAGAAGCCCGGTGTCATCGTCTTCAACGACGACTACGGCATCTCGCTGCGCAACGTCGTGCAGTCCGTCGTCGAGACGAACGGCCTGTCGCTCGTCTACGGCACGGAGGGCCAGGAGTTCGACCCGAACGAGACGAACTACACGACGATCGTGAGCGACGCGCTCGCCGCCCAGCCGGACGCGCTGGCGATCATCGCCTTCACGACGCAGACGCCGCTCATCGTCAACGAGCTCGCGACGCAGGGCTTCGACATGTCGAAGGTCTACTTCGTCGACGGCAACCTCACGCAGTTCGGCGAGGAGTTCCAGGCCGGTCTGCTCGAGGGTGCGCAGGGCACGCTCCCGGGTGCCTTCCCGACGGAGGACTTCCAGGCGCGCCTGCTCGAGGTCAACGACTCGCTGCAGGACTTCTCCTACGCGGCCGAGGCGTACGACGCGACGATCCTGGCGGCCCTCGCGGCCGTCAAGGGCGGTGCCACGGACGGTGAGACCATCCAGGCCAACATGGCGGCCGTCTCCGGTGCCGACGGCGGCGAGAAGTGCGACACGTTCGCGGACTGCGTGGCGCTGCTCGAGGACGACAAGGACATCGACTACGAGGGGCAGTCGGGTGCGGGTCCGTTCAACGCGGACAACGACCCGTCGTCGGCGTACATCGGCGTCTACACGTTCGACGGTGCCAACATGTACTCCTTCACGAAGTCGGAGTTCGGCGAGGTCGGCTGATCCCCACGGATCGATGACAGGGTCGACGGGGTCGGTGCTCACGCACCGGCCCCGTCGGCGTGTCGGGCGGACGGTGACCGCGGCGGGTCGTCAGAGCGTCGTGAGGTCGACGACGAGCGCGCGGTGGTCGGACAGCCCGGTGTCGACCGCGCGGCCGGGGCGGACCGGGTGCAGCGCGCCGTCGACGAGCACGTGGTCGAGCTGCCGCTCGGGGCGCGCGACGGGGTAGGTGTCGGCGACGACGACGGGCCGCAGTCCGGTCGCCCGCTGGGGCCGGTCGCCCTCGAGGTTCAGGTCGCCCATGAGCACGAGCGGCCGGGGGAGCGTGCGCGTCTGCGCGACGAGGTGCCGCAGCTGTCGCACGTTCCACCCGGGGATGAACGTCAGGTGCGTCCCGACGACCGTGACGAGCCCCTCGGGTGCCTCGACGACGGCGGCCAGTGCGGCCCGGGGCTCGTCGCGCACGAGCGTGGGCCAGCGCGTGCCGGGCCACCGCACGGGCGCGCGGCGGCGCAGCGTCGGGAGCTGCAGGACGCGCCACTCGCGCACGGGGTACCGGCTGAGCAGCGCGATGCCGTAGCTGGCGGCCGCGGGCTGCTGGTCGCCCGTGACGGCGGTCCACAGACCCGGCTCGCCGTGCAGGATCGCGGCGAACCGGTGGTGCGGGGCGTCCATGACGTCGGCCGCGATCACGGTGAGGTCGGCACCGTGCGACCGCGGCTGGTCCCGGTCGACCTCCTGGAGGGCCAGGACGTCGGCGTCGAGGTCGCGCACGGCGTCCGCGAACCGGTCGAGCCGCACCTCGCCGTCGACGGTCGAGCGGCCGTGCAGGATGTTGAAGGTCGCGACGCGCACCCTGGCGATTCTCGTCGCCGACCTGCGGGTGTGCGCGGCGGGGTGAGAGATTGGCCCGATGACGGTGCAGGGCGCCCTGGAGAATCCCCCCGACGACCGCACGGCTCTGCAGGACGGGCTGCGGCTCGTCGCGGTGGCGCTGACCGATGCCCAGATCCCGTTCGCGCTCGTGGGCGGCTACGCGTCGTGGGCGCGCGGCGCGCCCGAGCCGAGCCACGACGCGGACTTCGCGGTGCCGGAGGAGGACGTCGAGCGGGCGAAGGCAGCGATCGCCGCAGCGGGCCTGCAGGTCGAGCAGCCGGCGGAGAACTGGCTGTTCAAGGCCTTCCACCACGGTCAGCTCGTCGACGTCCTGTTCCGCATGGTGGGGGAGCCGGTGACGCGCGAGCTGCTGGCCCGCAGCGACGAGCTCGAGGTGCTCGCGGTGCGGATGCCCGTCCTCGCGGCGACCGACATCGTGTCGGCCAAGATGCGGGTGCTGGGCGAGCACGCGTGCGACTTCGGGCGGCTCCTCGCGATCGTCCGGGCGCTGCGCGAGCAGATCGACTGGGACCGCGTCCGCGAGGACGTCCGTGACCACCCGTACGGGAAGGCCTTCCTGTTCCTCGCGGACGAGCTGGGCATCACGGGGGCGCCGCACGGCCCGGTCGACGTCGAGCCCGGACGGACGGAGGCACCGGCGACCACCGGCGACCGCTGACGCCCGGCGCGGGCCGCCGAGACGCAGACCTGAAAGACGGCGGCACCTCAAGTCGCGCTACGGCCTGTGACGCGCGACGGGGGCGCGTGACGCCGCATGACGTGCGGGGGCGGTGGGCGGACCGGTCGTCCGTCCACCGCCCCCGGCGAGCCGCTCAGGACGCCTCGGGCTCGTCCTTCTTCGCGGCGCTCTCGACGTCCGCCGCGAGGGTCCCGAGGTACAGCTCGATGACCTTCGGGTCGTGCATGAGCTCGCGGCCCGGCCCCGAGTAGGCGTTGCGGCCCTGGTCGAGGACGTACCCGCGGTCGCAGATCTGCAGGGCACGCCGGGCGTTCTGCTCGACGATGACGACCGACACCCCGGCCTTGTTGATCCGCCGGGTCCGCAGGAACGTCTCGTCCTGCTTCACCGGCGACAGGCCGGCGGACGGCTCGTCGAGCAGCAGCACGGACGGCTCCATCATGAGCGCGCGCGCCATGGCGACCATCTGCCGCTCGCCGCCCGACAGGGACCCCGCCCGCTGGCGGCGCCGCTCGGCGAGCGTCGGGAAGAGGTCCGCGACGAACGCGAACCGCTCGGCGTACCGCTTGGGAGCCTGGAAGGCGCCCATCTGCAGGTTCTCCTCGATGGTGAGCGAGGGGAACACGTTGTTCGTCTGCGGGACGAAGCCGACCCCGCGCTGGACCAGGTGGTCGGCCCGCAGGTTGGTGATCGCCTCCCCGCCGAGCGTGACCGTGCCGGACCGGACGGGCACGAGCCCGAACAGCGACTTGAGCAGCGTCGACTTCCCGGCGCCGTTCGGGCCGATGATGCCGACGAGCTCGCCCGGGTGCAGGACGAGGTTGCAGCCGTTGAGGATGTCGACGCCCGGCAGGTACCCGGCGACGAGGTCGGTGGCCTCGAGCAGCGGCTCACCCTGGGGTGCGCCCCGGTGCAGGGCGGCGCGGTCCCCGGTGGTGACGGCCGTCGCAGTCGGTGCGGCCTCGTGGTCGTCGCGCGTGACGGCGTCCATCGCGTCGCTCATCGGGTCCCCTCCTCGGTGCCGGGCCGGCCGCCCGCGTCCTGGTCCGGCGCGATGTCCTCGAGCGCCGCCTCGTCGAGCAGCGCGTCGTCGCCCAGGTCCGTGTCGTGGTGCGCACCGAGGTACGCGTCGATCACGGCGGGGTTGCCCATGACGGACTCGGGCGGCCCCTCGGCGACGATGCGGCCCTCGGTCATGACGACGACCCAGTCGGAGATGTGCCGGACCATGTGCATGTCGTGCTCCACGAACAGCACCGTGGTGCCGTCGTCGCGCAGCGCCTGGATGTGCCCCAGCAGCGACTGGGTGAGCGCGGGGTTCACGCCGGCCATGGGCTCGTCGAGCATGATCATCGTCGGCGTCGCCATGAGGGCCCGCGCCATCTCGAGCAGCTTGCGCTGGCCGCCCGACAGGCTGCCCGCGAAGTCGTCCCGCTTGGTGTCGAGCTTGAACCGCGCGAGCAGCTCCTCGGCCTGGGCGGTGATCTCCTCCTCGCGCCGGCGCCACAGCGGCGGCACGAGCGCGGTGAGCAGGTTCTCGCCGGGCTGGCTGACCGCACCGAGACGCATGTTCTCGATGACGGTCATGCGGTTGAGCGCCTTGGTGAGCTGGAACGTCCGCACCATGCCGGCGCGGGCGACGCGGGCGGCGGGGACCCCGCCGAGCGTGCGCCCCTCGAACGTCCAGCGCCCGCTGCTGGGCTTGTCGAAGCCGGTGAGCAGGTTGAACAGCGTCGTCTTGCCGGCGCCGTTCGGGCCGATGAGCGCGGTGATGGCGCCGCGCTGCACCTCGAGGTGGTCGACGTCGACCGCGTTGACGCCGCCGAAGTGACGGCGCACGTCGTCGGCGACGAGGATCGGGTCCGGCTTGGCGGCGCCGGGGACGTGCTCGACGTCCCGCAGCGCGGCCTCGACGGCGGCCCGGTGGTCGACGGTCGCAGAAGTGGGCTCAGTGGGCATGGATCGCGAGCTCCTTCTTGTCTCCGAGGATGCCTTGTGGCCGGAAGATGATCAGCAGCATCAGGGCGACGCCGACGATGATCCAGCCGAACTGCTCGATCTGCTCGCTGCGCAGGACCGTCGTCGGGATCGTCTCGCGCATCGTGAGCTTCACGAGCGCGAGGACGGCCCAGAAGATGATCGAGCCGAGCACCGGTCCGAAGACCGTCGCGGCGCCGCCGAGCAGCAGGATCGTCCAGACGAAGAACGTCATGGAGCGCCCCATCGAGTCGGGCTGCACGGCCCGTGGCAGGACGTAGAGGATGCCCGCGACGGCGCCGATCGCACCGCCCAGGACGAGCGACTGCATCTTGTAGGAGTAGACGTTCTTGCCGAGCGAGCGCACGGCGTCCTCGTCCTCCCGGATGCCCTTGAGGACGCGGCCCCACGGCGAGCGGATGAGCAGCCAGACGAGCAGGCAGGCGAGGGCGACGACGGCCCAGCCGACGAGGCGGACCCACCAGCTGTTCGACGCGTTGACGGCGTACTCGAACGGCCCGAGCGCCCACGTCCCGTCGGGGAACGGTGACGCGTCCTGGAAGCTGCCCTTGTACTGGTTGCCGCGCAGGCCGCTGGAGGCGCCCGTGAGGTCGGTGAACGTCGTGGAGCGCCCGACGAGCCGGACGATCTCCGCCGCCGCGATCGTGACGATCGCGAGGTAGTCGCCGCGCAGCTTGAGGGTCGGGATGCCGAGGATCAGCGCGAACACCGTGGCCGCCGCGATGGCGACGAGCACGGCGGCCCACAGGGGCCAGCCCGCGATGGTCGAGATGGCGAAGCCGTAGGCGCCGAGGAGCATGAAGCCCGCCTGGCCCATGTTGAGCAGGCCGGTGAGCCCGAAGTGGATGTTGAGGCCGATCGCCGCGAGGGCGTAGGCGGCGGTCGTCGGCGCGAAGAACTCGGCGACGACCAGCGTGAGGATGCGTGTCCAGTCCATGGTGGTGGTTCCTTATCCGACGCGCGTCGCTCGGCCGAGGATGCCCTGCGGTCGTACCAGCAGGACGAGGATGAGGATGACGAGCGCCGAGGCGTAGCGCATGTCGATGGGGATCCAGAGGCTCGACAGCTCGACCACGAGGCCGATGACGATGGATCCGGCGAGGGCGCCGAACGCCGCCCCGAGCCCGCCGAGGGTGACCGCGGCGAACATGAGCAGCAGCAGCGCACCGCCGGAGTACCACGACGTCGCGCCGAAGTAGAGCCCGACGAGGACGCCGCCGAGCGCCGCGAGGCCCGCGCCGAGCACCCAGACCAGCCGGATCATCCGGTTGACGGAGATGCCGGACGCAGCGCTGAGCGCAGGGTTGTCGGCGACGGCACGGGTGGCGCGGCCGGCCCGGGTGCCGAGCAGGAAGTACGCGACGCCGCCGAGCGCGACCGCCGCGACGCCCATCGAGATGAGCGTCGTGACCGTGAGCCGGACGGGGCCGATCATCACGGACTGGGGCGTGTCGGTGACGATGCGCAGGGGCCCGGCGCCGAAGAAGAACTGGAAGACGTACGAGATCGCCATCGACAGACCGATCGTCACGATCATCTGCTGGATCATCCCGACGCCGCGTCGCCGCAGCGGCCGCCACAGGAACGTGTCCTGGAGCCAGCCGGTCGCGGCACCGATCGCGACGGCGATGATCGCCGACGGCACGAGCGGCAGCCCGACGAGCTGCGTGCCGACGTACGCGAGGATCCCGCCGAGGGACACCTGCTCGCCGTGCGCGAAGTTGCTCAGGCCGGTCGTCCCGTAGATGAGCGACAGGCCGACGCTGGCGAGCGCCAGGAGCGTGCCGAACACGAGCCCGTTGACCGTGAGCTGGGCGACCCGGGCCGCGGTGATCCCGGACCCGCTGGACGCGGCCGTGGCGGCCTGCCCGGTGCCGGAGCCCGGCGCGGGGGCCGCGCTGGGCTCGTCGGTCGAGCCGTCGTCGCCGCCCGCGGGCGCCTCGACGGGCGCACCGAGCGGGAACAGCGCGACGGACGACGAGCCGAGGTTCACCTGGACGACGCGGGGGTTCTGGTCGGGCAGCCGCAACGTCTCCCCGGCCGGCAGCGTCGCGGTGTCGAGCGTCACCTCGTACTCCCCGGCCTCGGTGACGGCGACGGACCAGCGGCCCTCGGCGTCTGTCGTGGCCGTGGACTCCCCGCCGGGTCCGTCGACCGTGAGCGTGGTCCCGGCGGCGGGCGCGCCCGCCGAGGTCCGGATGGTCCCGTTGATGCAGCCGGTCGCCGCGTCGGCGACGCAGGCCTGCGTGGCGGCGCGGGCGGACGGCGCGGTCGCGAGACCGAGGACCGACCACGTGAGGAAGGCGGCCACGAGGAGCAGCAGCGTGAGGGGGCGTGCGGCTCGAGGTGGCGAGCCGGCGAGCGGGTCCGCGGCGACTGGTCGCACCTGGGACCTCCGTCCGTCGTGTGTAGGAGCGCGAGACGAGTGGGCTCGGCGGCGCTGTCGAGCGGGTGCGACGCCCAGCCGGGGTGGCAGGACGATAGGGAGGGATTGTGTCTTGTTCATTACGTGAACGCGAGAGCCGCGCCGAACGAGTGAGCCGGTGTCGCCTCCGACGAGCCTCGATGCTGGGCGTCCGTCCAGGTCCGGGAGGCCCGGGACCTTGGGGGACTAGGCAGGTGGACGGCCGCTGCGCCATGATCGGTCTCGGTGCCGCCGCGGGCAGGACGGCACCAGCCCGAAGGGATCCCCCTCGTCCCGTCTGGAGGCTCGACCGCCGTGCGCCCAGGTGTCCACGTCCGCATCGCGTGCCCTGACGATCTCGAAGACCTCGTCGAGGTGTGCCTGCTGGCGCGCCGCGAGGCGGCCGTCGGGGCGCAGCTGTGCACGGACGACGCCGACCGTCTCCGCGACCAGCTGGGAGCGCTCCGAGCGTTCCCCGGCGGTCTCGTCCTGGTGGCCTCGCTCGACGGCCACGCGAGCGGGCTGCTGCTCGCCCGCGTCGTCGGGCCGGGGCCGTTCACGGACGTCGTAAGCATGAACATCGAGGCGGTGTACGTCGTCCCCGAGGCACGCCGACGCGGTCTCGGGCACGCGCTCCTCGTGGCCGCGGTCGCCCGCGCCGAGGAGGTCGGTGCCACCGAGCTGTACGCCTCGCCCCTGCCCGGCGCCCGCGGGATGCAGCGCTTCCTGGCCCGGCTGGGCTTCGCCCCGGCGGCGTCGCACCGGGTCGTCACGACGTCGGCGCTGCAGCGCCGCCTCGCGCACGACCTCGCGCCCGCGGTGATGCAGGGCGCGCCGCGGCGCGCGGGCTCACGCGGGCTGGAGGACCTCATCGCGCGGCGGCGGCAGGGTCGCATCCGGGCGACCGAGGTGCCCGAGCAGGCGTCCGCGCCCGGGGTCGACGCCGCGGGTCAGCGGCGGGCGTCGATCAGCATGCAGGTGAGCCTTGCGGTGCAGAGCCGACGGCCGTCGGCGTCCTCGACGACGACCTCGTAGGTCGCGAGCGTCGAGCCCAGGTGCAGGGCGGTCGCCGTCCCGGTGACGAGTCCGGACCGCGCCGACCGGTGGTGCGTCGCGCTCAGCTCGATGCCGACCGCGGCACGCCCGGCTCCGGCGTGCACCTGGGCCGCGTAGGACCCGAGCGTCTCGGCGAGCACGGCCGACGCACCGCCGTGCAGCAGCCCGTACGGCTGGGTGTTGCCCTCGACGGGCATGGTGCCGACGGCCCGCGCGGCGGAGAGCTCGACGACCTCGATGCCCATGCGCTCGAGGAGGGTGCCGGCGATCGACGGGGTCGCGGCCAGGGCGTCAGAGGTGTCGGACATGGCAGATAGGTTGGCACCCGTGAGCGACGCACAGCCAGCCGCCCTGCCCGACGTCCTGCCCGACGCCCCGTCGTCGACGGCCCCGGCCGTTCCCGCGGGTCCCGCGCGGCTCCTGCTGATCGACGGCCACTCGATGGCGTACCGCGCGTTCTTCGCGCTTCCGGTCGACAAGTTCGCGACGTCGACGGGCACCCCGACCAACGCGGTCTTCGGGTTCACGTCGATGCTCGCCAACCTGCTGCGGGACGAGGAGCCGACGCACGTCGCGGTCGCGTTCGACGTGGGCCGCACGACGTTCCGCACCGAGCAGTACGAGGCGTACAAGGGCAACCGCGACGCGACGCCCGAGCCGTTCCGCGGCCAGGTGCCGATCATCCAGCGGGTGCTCGCGACGATGCACATCCCGGTCCTGGAGAAGCCGCACTACGAGGCGGACGACATCCTCGCGACGCTCTCGCACCAGGCCCGCGCGCAGGGGATGCAGGTGCTCATCTGCACGGGCGACCGCGACGCCCTCCAGCTCGTCAACGACGACGTCACCGTGCTGTACCCGGTCAAGGGCGTCTCCGAGCTCGCGCGCATGACGCCCGCGGCGGTCGAGACCAAGTACGGCGTGCCGCCGGAGCGGTACCCGGACCTCGCGGCGCTCGTCGGCGAGACGTCGGACAACCTGCCGGGGATCCCGGGCGTCGGCCCGAAGACCGCCGCGAAGTGGATCGGCCAGTTCGACGGCCTCGAGGGCATCGTCGCGAACGCCGACAAGGTCACCGGCAAGGCGGGGGAGTCGCTGCGCGAGAACCTCGAGCAGGTGCAGCTCAACCGGCAGCTCAACCACCTCCTCACGGACCTCGAGCTGCCGCTCGGTCCGGAGGACCTGGCGGCGCGGCCGTGGGATCGTCACGAGCTGCACGCGATCCTCGACGAGCTCGAGTTCCGCGCGCTGCGCGACCGGCTGTTCGCGATGCTGCCGGACGAGAACGAGAAGCCGGCCGCGGTCGCCGCGGCGGCCCTCGACGTCGCGGCCCTGGGCACGGGCGAGCTCGGGTCGTGGCTCGCGGGCCGGTCGGGCCAGCCGCTCGGTGTCGACGTGCGTGGCTCCGGGTCGCCGTCGGGCGGGGACGCCTGGGGCGTCGCGCTGGCGGACGCGTCGGGCCAGGCGGCGGCGTTCGACCTCGCGGAGATCGACCCCGTCGACGAGGCCGCGCTGGCCGCGTGGCTGGCCGACGCCGCGCAGCCGAAGGTCGTGCACGCGTCGAAGGAGGCGTGGCACGCCCTGGCCGGGCGCGGCCTGCCCATCGCGGGTGTCACCTTCGACACCGAGCTCGCCGCGTACCTGTGCCAGCCGGACCGCCGGGCGTACGACCTGGCCGACCTCGCGATCGGGTACCTGCGCCGCGAGCTCGGCGCGGACGACGCCGCGACCGGTGGCCAGGGTGCGCTGGACCTCGAGCTCGACGGCACGGACGAGGGACGTCGGGCGGCCGTGCGGGCGTCGGCGGTGCGTGACCTCGCCGACGTGCTGGCGGGCGAGCTCGCGGACCGCGGCGCCGACGGCCTGCTGCGCGACCTCGAGCTGCCGCTGGTCGACGTGCTCGCCCGGATGGAGCGCACCGGCATCGCGATCGACGCGCCGTACCTGTCCTCGCTCGAGAAGTCGTTCGACGGCCAGGTGCAGGGTGCGGCCGCGGACGCGTACGCGGTCATCGGCCGGGAGGTGAACCTGGGGTCGCCCAAGCAGCTCCAGGAGGTCCTGTTCGACCAGCTCGGCATGCCCAAGACCAAGAAGATCAAGACGGGGTACACGACCGACGCCGCGGCGCTCACGGACCTGTTCGCGCGCACGCAGCACCCGTTCCTCGAGCACCTGCTCGCGCACCGCGACGCGATCCGCCTGCGGCAGACGGTCGAGGGGCTGCTCCGCTCGGTCGCGCCGGACGGGCGGATCCACACGACGTTCCAGCAGACGATCGCGGCGACGGGCCGGCTGTCGTCGGCGGACCCGAACCTGCAGAACATCCCGATCCGGACCGAGGCAGGCCGCCAGATCCGGCGGGCGTTCGTCGTGGGCGACGGGTTCGAGACGCTGCTGACCGCCGACTACTCGCAGATCGAGATGCGGATCATGGCGCACCTGTCGGGCGACGAGGGCCTCATCGAGGCCTTCCGCTCGGGCGAGGACCTGCACTCGTACGTCGGCTCGCGCGTGTTCGGCGTGCCGACCGACGAGGTCACGGCCGCGATGCGGTCGAAGATCAAGGCGATGAGCTACGGCCTGGCGTACGGGCTGTCGTCGTACGGACTGTCGCAGCAGCTCTCGATCGAGGTCTCCGAGGCCGCGGGGCTCATGCAGGACTACTTCGCGCGGTTCGGCGGCGTGCGGGACTACCTCACGGGTGTCGTCGACGTGGCGCGCCAGACGGGCTACACGCAGACGATCCTCGGGCGCCGCCGGTACCTGCCGGACCTCACGAGCGACAACCGCCAGCGCCGTGAGGCGGCCGAGCGGATGGCGCTCAACGCGCCGATCCAGGGCAGCGCGGCGGACCTCATCAAGGTGTCGATGCTCGGGGTGGACCGCGAGCTCACGCGACGCGGGCTGACCTCGCGCGTGCTGCTGCAGGTCCACGACGAGCTCGTCCTGGAGGTCGCCGCGGGGGAGCGGGACGAGGTCGAGGCGCTGGTGCGCGAGCAGATGGCGGCCGCGGGCGACGCGGCGAGCGACGGTCCGCTGGACGTGCCGCTCGACGTGAGCGTCGGGGTGGGCGGCAGCTGGCACGACGCCGGGCACTGACGCGGCGCCGCCCGCGCAGCAGGTCGCGCGGACGCGGAGCCGTCCGAACCGGAGGTGTCGGGGGAAGTTTCGGGAATCCCCCCGAAAACATCGGTAGTGGACGGACGTGATCTGGGCCACAGTAGGCGTCTGTGGCAACGAGGCCACGCCCGACGTCCCCTGGAGGCGTGCATGACCGACACGTTCAGCGGCACCCCAGAGACCGACTACCAACGCGTCCAGCGCAGCGCCGAGTTCCAGGCGCTCAAGCGACGCTTCCGGCGCTTCGTCTTCCCGATGACGGCGCTCTTCCTCGTCTGGTACTTCGTCTACGTCCTGCTCTCCACGTACGCGCACGACTTCATGGGCACGCGCGTCTGGGGCACGATCACCGTCGGCCTGCTGTTCGGCCTCGGCCAGTTCGTCTCGACGTTCGCCATCACGATGATCTACGCCCGCTGGGCGAACAACCGGCAGGACCCGGTCGCCGACCGGCTCCGCCGGCACATCGAGGAGGGGCGTCTCGACGACGGTGAGGTCGCATGAGCGCGCTCGTGCGGACCGCCGCCGAGCAGTCCGACCAGATCGGCGAGCCGATCGTCAACATCGCGATCTTCGGCGCGTTCGTCCTCGTCACGCTCGTCATCGTCTTCCGTGCGTCCCGCAACAACCGCACGGCGGCCGACTACTACGCCGCGGGCCGGTCCTTCACCGGGCCGCAGAACGGCACTGCGATCGCGGGCGACTACCTGTCCGCGGCGTCGTTCCTCGGCATCTGCGGCGCGATCGCGATCAACGGCTACGACGGGTTCCTCTACTCGATCGGGTTCCTCGTCGCGTGGCTCGTGGCCCTGCTGCTCGTCGCCGAGCTGCTGCGCAACACCGGTCGGTTCACGATGGCCGACGTCCTGTCGTTCCGGCTGCGCGAGCGGCCCGTCCGCATGGCCGCCGCGCTGTCGACCCTCGCGGTCGTGTTCTTCTACCTGCTCGCGCAGATGGCCGGCGCCGGTGGTCTCGTCGCGCTCCTGCTGGGCATCGAGGGGACCGCCGCGCAGGGCCTCGTCATCGCCGTGGTCGGCGCGCTCATGATCCTGTACGTCCTCGTCGGCGGGATGAAGGGCACCACCTGGGTGCAGATCATCAAGGCCGTCCTGCTCATCGCGGGCGCGGGCGTCATGACGGTCTGGGTCCTGTCGAAGTACGGGTTCAACCTGTCCGACCTCCTGCAGGGCGCGATCGACCAGGCGGGCGAAGGCGGCGAGGCGCTCGTCGAGCCCGGCAAGCAGTACGGCGCGAGCGCGATGAGCCAGCTCAACTTCGTGTCCCTGGCGCTCGCGCTGGTTCTCGGCACCGCCGGGCTGCCGCACGTCCTCATGCGGTTCTACACGGTCCCCTCCGCCAAGGAGGCGCGTCGCTCGGTCGTCTGGGCGATCTGGCTGATCGGCATCTTCTACCTGTTCACCCTCGTGCTCGGCTACGGCGCGGGGGCGCTGGTCGGCCCCGAGACGATCATGGCGGCACCGGGCGGCGTGAACTCCGCGGCGCCGATGCTCGCCTACGAGCTCGGCGGCACGATCCTGCTGGGCCTCATCTCTGCGGTCGCCTTCGCGACGATCCTCGCGGTCGTCGCCGGTCTCACGATCACGGCCGCGGCGTCGTTCGCGCACGACATCTACGCGAACGTCCTGAAGAAGGGGAAGGTCAACCCGGACGGCGAGGTCCGCGTCGCGCGGATGACGGTCATCGCGATCGGCATCCTCGCGATCATCGGCGGCATCTTCGCCAACGGGCAGAACGTCGCGTTCCTCGTGGCGCTCGCGTTCGCGGTCGCGGCCAGCGCCAACCTGCCGACGATCCTCTACTCGCTGTTCTGGCGGAGGTTCAACACGTCGGGCGCGCTGTGGAGCATGTACGGCGGCCTGATCTCGTGCATCGTGCTCATCGCGATCTCGCCGGTCGTGTCCGGCAAGGTCGACCCGAAGACGGGGGCGAGCCTGTCGATGATCAAGGACACGTCCGTCGACTTCCACCTCATCCCGCTGGAGAACCCGGGCATCATCTCGATCCCGCTGGCCTTCCTCCTGGGGATCCTCGGCACGGTCCTCACGAAGGAGAAGCCGAACGTCGAGAAGTCCGCCGAGATGGAGGTCCGCTCCCTCACGGGCGCCGGCTCGGAGAAGGCGGTCGTGCACTGACGGCGCGCTGACCGGACCCCGGCACCCGGGCACGCCGCCGCGCAGCGGCGGACCCGGGTGCCGGTGCGTCCCGGGCCCTCACGCCGCGTGGCACACGAAGATCGCGGTCCCCGGCAGCAGCGCGCCGCGGACCGGTCCCCACCCGCCCCAGACGCGGTCGTGCCCGTCGGGCCAGGCGGGCTCGACGAGCCGGTCGAGCACGAAGCCCGCACCGACGACGTCGGCGACGTGGTCGCCGAGCGTGCGGTGGTACTCCGCGTACAGGACGCGGCCCGACTCGCCCGTCTCGACGTAGGGACGTCGGTCGAAGTAGGACCGCGTCGCGGTCAGCCCGTGCGCGGACGGGTCGTCGGGGAACGCCCAGCGCAGCGGGTGCGTCACCGCGAAGACCCAGCGGCCGCCGGGCCGCAGGACGCGCCGCGCCTCCGCGTGGACGCGACCGGGGTCCGGGACGAACGGGATGGCGCCGAACGCCGTGAACACGACGTCGAAGGCGTCGTCGGCGAACGGCAGCGCGCGCGCGTCGGCCTGGACGAGCGGCGTGCGCGTGCCTGCCGCGCGGTCGTAGCGCGCGCCGGCGGCGAGCATGCCGCCCGACACGTCGGTCGCGACGGCCTCGGCACCCTGCGCGGCGAGCCACCGTGAGCACTGCGCCGCCCCGGCCCCGATCTCGAGCACCCGCCGGCCCGCGACGTCCCCGAGCAGCCGGGCGTCCTGCTCGCGCACGCCCTCCGGGCACCACACGAAGTCGGCCGGACCGAGGAAGGCACCGTGCTCGTCGAGGTACTCGGCGGCGTTCTCGTCCCACCACCGGCGGCCCGCGGTCCCGCCTTCCTCGTCGGGCACCTCGCGGAACCCGGCGTCGGCGAGCGGGTCGGTCGTCGGGGGGCCGGACGGATCGGACGGGACGGGCTGCGCGAAGTCGGACATGTCGATAGTGTCGCCCGGACCCGAATAGGTACTCACTCGTAACAGCGTCGTGACGTGGGAGACCTAGCGTCAGCCCCGGCTGGTGCCAGGAGCGCCGGTCGATCGACGTACTTGACGGAGGGTGGTCGTGGTGAAGTCCTGGAAGCTGGTGGCCGTCTCGGCGGCCGGAGCGCTCGCCCTGACGGCGTGCGCAGCGAGCGATCGCGACGCCGACGGCGGCGCGAGCGACGCCGCGAGCGGTGGCCGCGACACGTTCATCTTCGCCGCCTCGAGCGACCCGGCGGGGCTCGACCCCGCCTTCGCGAACGACGGCGAGTCGTTCCGCGTGGCCCGGCAGATCTTCGAGGGTCTCGTGGGCACGGAACCCGGCACGGCCGACCCGGCGCCGCTGCTCGCGGAGTCGTGGGACGTCAGCGACGACGGCCTGGAGTACACGTTCCACCTCAAGGAGGACGTGAAGTTCCACGACGGCACCGACTTCGACGGCGAGGCGGTCTGCTTCAACTTCGACCGCTGGAACAACTTCACCGGGATCCTGCAGTCCGAGTCGCTGTCGTACTACTGGCAGAAGGTCAACGGCGGGTTCGCGACGAGCGACGTCGAGACGCTCAACGGGACCGGCAAGTACGACAGCTGCGAGGCACCCGACGCCGCGACCGCGGTCGTCCACCTCAAGAGCCCGCTGCCTGAGCTCGTCTCGGCGCTGTCGCTGCCGTCGTTCTCGATGCAGTCGCCGACCGCGCTCGAGGAGTACGACGCCGACAACGTGACCGGCGAGGGCGACGCACCGATCCTGCCCGAGTACGCGAACGCGCACCCGACCGGCACCGGCCCGTACACGTTCGACTCGTGGAGCCCGGGCGAGGAGGTCGTGCTCGTCGCGAACGAGGACTACTGGGGCGACCAGGGCCAGATCAAGCGGATCGTCTTCCCGGTGATCTCCGACCCGACGGCCCGCCGGCAGGCGCTGCAGGCGGGCGACATCGACGGCTACGACCTGGTCGGCCCGGCCGACGTGCAGGCGCTGGCCGACGAGGGCTTCCAGATCGTCAACCGCGAGCCGTTCAACATCCTGTACCTCGCGATGAACCAGGCGAACCCCGACCTGGCCGACCTCAAGGTCCGGCAGGCCATCGCCCACGCGATCAACAAGGAGGCGCTCGTCGCGCAGACGCTGCCCGAGGGCACCGAGGTCGCGACGAACTTCGTGCCGCCGTCGGTCTCCGGCTGGAACGCCGACGTCACGACGTACGACTACGACCCGGACCTGGCCAAGAGCCTGCTCGCCGAGGCGGGGAAGTCGAACCTCACGATCGACTTCAACTACCCGACGAACGTCTCGCGGCCGTACATGCCGACGCCGGAGCAGGTGTTCACGGCGATCAAGGCGGACCTCGAGGCGGTCGGCATCACGGTGAACCCGGTGCCGGACCCGTGGAACCCGGAGTACCTGGACAAGATGCAGGGCACGTCCGACCACGGCATCCACCTGCTCGGGTGGACCGGCGACTACAACGACACCTACAACTTCATCGGCGTCTTCTTCGGCGGTCCGTCGAACGAGTGGGGCTTCGACAACCCCGCGATCTTCCAGGCGATCAACGACGCCCGGTACGTCGCGGACATCGACGAGCAGAAGGCCGCGTACGAGGCCGCCAACGCCGAGCTCCTGGAGTTCCTGCCCGGCATCCCGCTCGCGCACCCCGTCCCGTCCCTCGCGTTCAAGGACGACGTCAAGGGCTACCCGGCCTCGCCGGTCCAGGACGAGGTCTACAACGTCATCACGCTCGGCGACTGAGAGAGACCGCACCACCCGATGCCCCGACTGATCCTGCGGCGCCTCGCGCTGCTCGTCCCCACCCTGCTCGGGTTGTCGGTCCTGCTGTTCCTGTGGGTGCGCGCTCTCCCGGGAGGTCCTGCCACGGCCCTCCTGGGGGAGCGCGCCACCCCGGAGGCGGTCGCTCGCCTCAACGAGCTCTACGGCTTCGACAAGCCCCTCGTGCAGCAGTACGTCACCTGGCTGGGCCAGCTGCTCCAGGGCAACTTCGGCGTCTCCACCCGCACGGGCCGCCCCGTGCTCGAGGAGTTCACCAACCGGTTCCCGGCCACCATCGAGCTCACGGTGGTCGCGCTGATCATCGCGATCGGCATCGCGATCCCGCTGGGCTACGTCGCCGCTCGGCGCCAGGGCCGGCCGCTCGACCACCTCACGGTCGTCGCGTCGCTCATCGGCGTGACGATCCCCGTGTTCTTCCTCGCGTTCCTGCTCAAGTGGGCGTTCGCGGTCAACCTGGGGTGGTTCCCCTCCACCGGTCGGCAGGACCCGACGATGGTGGCCACGCACCCGACGGGGTTCTACGTCCTCGACGGGATCCTCACGCGGGAGTTCGACGCGAGCTGGGACGCGCTCATGCACCTCGTGCTGCCCGCGATCGCGCTCGGGACGATCCCGCTCGCGATCATCGCCCGCATCACCCGGTCGTCCGTCATCGAGGTCCAGGACGCCGACTACGTGCGGACGGCCCGCGCCAAGGGGCTCGGTGCGGACCGGTTGCGCCGACGGGTCATCCTGCGCAACGCGATGCTCCCGGTCGCGACGACCATCGGCCTGCAGGTGGGTCTGCTGCTCTCGGGCGCCGTCCTCACCGAGACCGTGTTCGCCTTCCCCGGCATCGGCAGCTTCCTGGCGAACGCGGTCTTCGACCTCGACTACGCCGTCCTGCAGGGCTTCATCCTCATCATCGCGGTGGTGTATGCGCTCGTGAACCTCTTCGTGGACGTCTCCTACGGCGTGATCGACCCGCGGACGAGGGCGACGCGGTGAGCGCGCCCGAGGTCTACGAGGTCCCCAGCGCACCGCTCGACCTGGGCCGGGCGGACGACGAGGCCCGGCTGGCGGGCGCGTCGCACTGGCGCGTCGCCGCGCGTCGCCTGCGCCGCAACCCCGGGGCGGTCGTCGGGGCGGCGATCGTCGCGGTGTTCGTGCTGGTCGCCGTCTTCGCCCCGCTCATCGCGCCGTACGACGCGGGCGAGCTCCCGGGCCGGGCCGAGATCCGCCCGACCTACATCCCCGGCCCGTCGGACGAGTACCTGCTGGGCCTCGACCGGTACGGCGCCGACCTGTTCTCCCAGCTCGTCTGGGGCGCGCGCGCGTCGCTGCTCATCGGCGTGCTGTCGACGCTGCTGGGCCTGCTGGGCGGCATCCTGCTCGGCGGTCTCGCGGGCGGCCTGGGCGGCTGGACCGACACGGGTGTCATGCGCTTCGTCGACCTGCTCCTCGCGGTGCCGAGCCTGCTGCTGGCGGTGTCGATCGCGGCGATCGCCGGACCGACGCCCGCTGCCATCGTCATCGCGATCGGTGCCGTGCAGGTGCCGATCTTCGCGCGGCTGCTGCGCGGGTCGATGTTCGCGCAACGCGGGCAGGACTACGTGCTGGCCGCGCGCTCGCTCGGCCTGAGCCGCCGGACGGTGACGATGAGCCACGTCATGCCGAACAGCGCGTCGCCGGTCATCGTGCAGGCGACGCTGCTGCTCGCCACCGCGGTCATCGAGGCCGCCGCGCTGTCGTTCCTCGGCCTCGGCGGCGGCTCCCCGACCACGGCCGAGTGGGGCCGCATGCTGACGTCCGCGCAGAGCGAGCTCGAGATCGCGCCCCGCCTCGCCCTGTGGCCGGGCGCCTGCATCGCCGTCACGGCGCTCGGGTTCACGTTGTTCGGCGAGGCGCTGCGCGAGGCGCTGGACCCCCGGTCGAGGAAGCGGTGAGCGGCGTGACGGGCACGACGGGCGGGCTGTTCGGTGGCGAGCCGCTGCTGTCGGTGCAGGACCTCGAGGTGACGTTCAGGACCGACGCGGGCTCGTCCCGCGCGCTGCGCGGCGTCAGCCTCGACGTCCACCCCGGCGAGACCGTGGCGGTCGTGGGGGAGTCGGGGTCCGGCAAGTCGACCACCGCCGCCGCGGTGCTCGGGCTGCTCGCGACCAACGGCAAGGTCACCGGCGGCCGCATCCTGTTCGCGGGCGAGGACGTCGTCACGATGAGCGCCTCCGACATGGCGCGGCTGCGCGGCGCCCAGATGGGCCTCGTGCCGCAGGACCCCATGTCGAACCTCAACCCGGTGCGCCGCGTCGGGGCGCAGATCGTCGAGGCGCTCGAGGACAACGGCGTCGCCAAGGGCGCCGCGGCGCAGGCGCGCACCGTCGAGCTGCTCGAGGAGGCCGGTCTGCCCGACGCCGCCCGCCGCGCGCAGCAGTACCCGCACGAGTTCTCCGGCGGCATGCGCCAGCGCGCGCTCATCGCGATGGGACTGGCCGCACGGCCGCGGCTGCTCGTCGCCGACGAGCCCACGTCCGCGCTCGACGTCACGGTGCAGCGCACCATCCTCGACGGGCTGACGTCGCTGACGTCCCGGCTCGGTGTCGCGGTCCTGCTCATCACGCACGACCTCGGCCTCGCGGCCGAGCGCGCCGACACCGTGGTCGTCATGTACCGCGGCGAGATCGTCGAGCAGGGGCCGGCTCGGCGCATCCTGCAGGACCCCCAGCACGAGTACACGCGCCGGCTCATCGCCGCGGCGCCGTCCCTCGCCTCGCGACGCATCGCTCTCGCCAAGGAGTCGGGCGACGCCGACGCGGCGGCCGACGACCTGCTCGCGCCGTCGCTGGGGGAGGGCGCGGTCGCCGTGTCGACCCCGGGAGCACCGGGTGCGCCCGCCGAGCCCGACACCATCGTCGAGGTCGAGCACGTGAGCAAGGTGTTCCGCCTGCGCGGCCGCGGCCTGTTCTCGCGGGGCACCGACTTCACGGCGGTCGACGACGTGAGCTTCACGGTCCCGCGCGGTCGGACGGTGGCGCTGGTCGGCGAGTCCGGCTCGGGCAAGTCGACCGTGGCCCGCATGATGCTCGGCCTGCTCGAGCCCACGAGCGGGACCATCCGGTTCGACGGCACCGACGTCGGCACCGGCCGCGACCGGGCCGCCGAGGTCGCGTTCCGCCGACGCGTGCAGCCGATCTTCCAGGACCCGTACGCGTCGCTCGACCCGCTGTTCACCATCTACCGCACGATCGAGGAGCCGCTGCGCGCGCACCGCGTCGGCACCGCCGCCGAGCGGCGCGAGCGCGTGCACCGGCTCATGGAGGACGTCGCCCTGCCGACCGAGCTGCTGCGCCGCTACCCGGGCGAGCTGTC